>ERZ838483.945-NODE-945-length-30849-cov-7.187634_pt1 | contig 30849 bp, 34 predicted proteins | sample MGYA00519939_ERZ838483 | MGnify/ENA primary metagenome ERZ838483 (study PRJEB31850, sample SAMEA3708836) | human gut metagenome | biome: human gut; feature: human-associated habitat; material: faeces | place: China | collected 2014 ... | reverse complement strand
GCTCGTGCCGATCCTCTGCCGGCGCATATTCGGTTGTCATCAGCATACTGAGCATGGGCTTTTTTCTCCTGTCATCCGTGTAATGCACGGGAAGGACGATTTATTGCACGGGATTTTTTATTTTTATGATTTTGTTTCTTTCGCCTCATCGAACTGCAGCATTCTGTGATCCTCCGTCAGCACCTTCATCTGACTGATGGCAATGGCATTGAGTTTCGCCAAACGCTCCGCCTGTGGGATTCCTTCGTTGATGAACACTGCATTCAGATTTTCCAGATTGGACAGGCACACAAGTTGTGATACATTCGCGTAGTCCCGAATGTTACCCTTGAGATCCGGATGGGCATCACGCCACTCCTTAGCGGTCATGCCGAACAGCGCCATATTCAGGACATCGGCTTCGTTGGCATAGACCAGCGAAATCTGCCGCGCAGACAGCTCCGGCGGAATCAGATTTTCCTTGATGGCATCGGTATGAATCCGATAATTGATCTTGGCAAGGTTGCGTTTGATGTCCCAGCCGAGCTGCTTCATCTCCTCGGTCTTGAGGCGCTCAAACTCCTTAACTAAATAGAGCTTAAACTCCACAGAGATCCAAGAGGCAAACTCAAACGCAATTTCCTTATGTGCGTAGGTCCCACCATAGCGACCAGCCCTGGAAACAATGCCGATGGCACCGGTCGCATCAACCCATTTCTGCGGTGTCATCACGAAACTGTTCAAACCCGCTTGGCTTCTAAACGCATCGAATTCGACACGGTTAAAATTCGGATTGTAGAGCGTTTCCCATACACCAAGGAACTCGATGGTGTTTCTGTTGCGAAGCCAGTTTTGGATGATATACCGCGGATTATCACTATCCTTGATTTTTGCAATGTCTGTCAAGCTGAGGAAATCATCTCGTTTGAGGTCCCACTGTACATTGATTTCTGTTCCACGAACGACCAACTTATCCATTTTCGTCGCACCTCCTCGTAGTTAATTCTTTCAGCAGCCCTTGGCAGCCCGCCAGCACATCCTGCCACGTTGCCTCGAAATCGTCGGTGTACCACGGGTCGGCTACATCGCAGTGATGGTCGGTATAGTCCATCAGGAGGTGCAGCTTGCCGTCCGGATCGCCGCCGCAGATGCGGTACATATTCCGCAGGTTTGCGCTGTCCATGCCGATCAGCAAATCGTAGTTCTCGTAGTCGGCATTGGTGAGCTGCCGTGCCGCATGACCATCGCAGGATATCCCATGCTCCGCCAGCTTGCGCTGTGCCGGAGGATAGACCGGGTTGCCGATCTCCTCCCGGCTGGTTGCCGCCGACTCGATTTGGAATTGTGATGCCAGCCCAGCCTTCTTGACCAAATCCCTCATTACGAACTCCGCCATCGGACTGCGGCAGATATTTCCATGGCACACAAAGAGTATCTTTGTCATCGTACTCGCTCTCCTGAGATATTTCTTTTTCCTCAGTATAGCAGGAAAGAGCCTGTTCGTCGAGAGAAGAATGCAGCCACGCCTGAGATTCTATGGCGGCCAGCAGTTTTGCTTTCTTCCAGCCGAAGTGCAGTACGGCTCGGATGTACCACGCCCGTTCTTCGCTGCTGACGCATCTCTCTAAAATCGCCACATTCTGCGTCCAGCCGAGGTTCATTGCCAGCCGCATGATCTCAGGGGATGCTTCGTAGGCTGCGTAAAACGCCCGCATACGGCGCAAATTGCGTGGAGAAAAGCCCTCGACATCAGGGCAGGTTATTTGCAGGTACTCGGACGCTGCAACAGCCGCACCTTTTTCCGCTCTGCTGCTGACCAGCCGACCAATCTCGCAGTACAAATTCATCTGTGAAAGCTGCTCAGCCATAAGTCTGTCCAGTTCGGAAAATAGGATGCTGTAATCTGTAGGCTTGCGGATATTCATGGGCTTTCTCCTTTCCGGCGCTGTGCGCCTTTTCTATAAATTAGCAGCAGCGGAATGGCAATGCCATCCCGCTGCTGTTTCAATTTTAAGTGTTTGTTTCCTCCAGAGGGTTTGGTCGGTATCCGTCCATCAGAGTATCGTTCTCCATGATGAAGGGGCGCGTCGTATCCTGACCCCAAGAGGTGTCGTATTTCTCCATCAGGTAGTCACTCAGCTCCGTGCGGTTCTGGAGTTTCACCAGACGGTACGGCTCCTGGAACGCCACCTTTTCGATGAAGTACAGCGAACCGTCCTCCGCGGGCAGCAGCACGCCGACATGACCAATAAAGAGCGTGTTGTCCTCATCCGAGAATTTATCGTGGAAGACAACAGAGATCATGCTCGCTTTGCTGTCGGCAAACGCGATGCCGCGGGCTGTCCAGCCCTCCTGAAGCGCTTTTACCTGCGCTTCGACCTCTGTGCTGTCCGCGGCGTTCACCGGTGCAAACAGCGCACAGAATTTGGAGATGCTGTCACCGCAGAGCGCGTTAGGATCGGCGTCGACTGTCTCTAAATCGGTAAAGAGCGAGTCCTCGCCCTGCGTTTCCGGCTGGTCGGCCCCTGCTGTAATAAATTCGCTGAACAGGCCAAATGCTGTAATGCGGCAGTTATAACCGGGAAAGCTGCCGTTTGCCGCCGCCCATTCATCCTGCATGTCATAGGGATCATACTTGGTGTCGGTCGGCGCGGCGCTCTCGAAGCCATCGGTCAGCCATTCGCTCTTGACGCTGGCGTTAAACTGTTCCACTCGATTCAGTAGAGCAGCAATGCGTGATTCTTCGATTCCCGCATCCGTGAGAAGCTCGGAAAGCTGTTTTCTGGAATCCTCATCGGTCAGGTTGGAGTACTTCACCGTTTCTAATGCAGGCTGCTCTGTGGTCGGTTCTTCCTGCTTGCCGCAGGCAGTCAAGACAACAGCAGCGGAGAGCAAGCATAGAATTAGCACCGTGGCTCGTATTTGTCTATACATAGGTTGTAACCTTCCTTACCTCATAAATTAGTTCATTGCATTTGTAGTATTGCCTAAAAATTGAATGCTCGAATATCATAGCGTATTTTGTAAAAAAGTCTATGTCAAAATTAAAAACATTCTGCAAAGCCGCAAAGGGAAAAACGGCAAGCCTGCCATTCTTTCCTTTGCGGTCTTATCTTATAAGACCCACGCCCGCAACGGGATATGCTTGGCATAGATTATTCGAATTGCCTCCGCTTTGGCTGATCCACGACCTGCTCAATTTCTGCGCCGTTGCGGAAGGTGACCTTGATGCGGTTGCCCGCCAGAACCGTGACCTTTTCCAGCATCTGATAGACCACTCCATCGTCCCACTCCGTGATTCCCACAGTCACCGCGGTCATTGCCGTGGCTGCTGCATGGATACGGCGGCTGATCTGCTCCTGCTCCTGCTCTTGCCGGATACTGAGGATAGCGGCCTTTCGGCGTTTCAGTTCCTCCATTGGGTGGAGATGGCACGGAAACGCTCGGCGTATTCGTCCACGTCACCATTTGCCGCCTCTGCCAGAAGCATATCGAACTGTTTGCCCAACTCCGTGACCGCTCGGTCAATGTCTCCGAGGCTCATGCTCTCACCGGGGACCGGAGCCAATTCCTGCTCCATCGCATCCACAAGCTGGTCCGCCAGCACCTTGCGCCCCGACATGGAGGCGTTGATGGCTGCCAGCACCGCCTGCTGAAGCGGTGTTTCATCCAGCGTCGGAGATTCTTTGCAGTATTTCTTGCCATAATCCAAGCGGCTGCTGCAGCGCCACACGGCACGCTTCTCGCCGTGCTGTGTCCACACCACTCTGCGGTACGCCGTTCCGCACTCACCGCAGAACAGCAGACCGCTGAGCGCGTACTTGCCGCTGTAGCGGCTCATACCTGTGGGGGCGCTCTTTTTCGTGCCGCCGGTCTGGGCCCGGCGACGCGCCAGCTCCATCTGCACGGCATCGAACCGTTCCCGTGGGATAATAGCTTCGTGGTGGTTCTGAATCAGATACATGGGAAGCTGTCCAGTATTTCGGATGACCTGCTTGCTGATGCAGTCCCGAATGAAGGCCTTTTGGAGCAGGACGTCACCGCAGTATTTTTCATCAGAGAGGATCGTCCGCAGATTGGAGGTTGTCCATTCCGTCGTTCCTGCCGAATTCTTGAATCCGCCTGTTTCCAAGGCTTCCTTGATATTGCGCAGCGTCTGACCGGATAGGTACAGCTCGTAAATCTTTCGGACAGTCTCTGCCTGCTCTGCGTTGACCACCATCTCTCCATCGGAGTTCTTTTCATACCCGGAGATTTTTCTTCTTTTCCTGATCCTGAAGCGATTCTTCCTTTGCGGGGATGATAATGACCTTCGGTTCAGGGCGGGTCTGCGTCATGCATCATCACACTCCTCTAAGACTTGATTATTTTTCAGCAGGACCTTGACCGTCTTACTGCCGTATCTCGACGTGATCTCTCGTGAGAATATGCAAATCGAGGGCTTCTGGTACTACCTGTTTCTCGGCGTTTTTGAGGCGGCGACCATCCACTACGCGGTGGCGAAAATATTCGACCCGCTGCTGTTCGGGCGCGGCTGGTGTGGCTACGCCTGCTGGACGGCGATGGTGCTGGATTTTCTGCCCTATCAGCAGCTGCAGAAGCCGCGCAAGGAAAAACTGGGCATCCTCTGCTACGAGTGCACAAAGGCCTGCCCCACAAAGGCGCTGCGTTAACGGTAGTTGTCGTACCCATCACGCGATAAGTGTCAAGGGCACAGGGGGCCTCAAAGCAAAATCGGAACCGTCTCGGTCCCGATTTATCCTTTTTGCCGCTGCTTACTCGGCGGATCTTCTGTTGTTTCCGTTCAGCCTTTCCTGCTCCGATCCTATTCTGTGTCAAAGACGATTTTGCAATTGTGCAGACCAGAAGTCCCTGAAGTATTGCGCCGCAATTACGGGAAAATGTTATCGGATTTCTTTCGGGGCATTTTGGCGGCAAGGTGCCAGCACGCTAAACAGAGAATATTGATCAGAAGTACATGAACGATCATGTTAGGCGCTGTAAAGTTGTATGTGTTTGAAACCTCGCCAAACTCCAGAAGATAGCGGCAGCCCATCCCCGCCAAAATATATAAAGAATTGAATGCCATGAGCATAGGCGTCGTTTTTAATAGGCAGCCCTTTTTGTACGGGAACGCCTGCGATAAGAACGCACCCATGATGAGGCACCACATAACGGATAAGTAAACGCTGTACCAATGAGAGTCATTCGGATAAGTCTTTGTAAAATTATATGTCGGAAACAGGAAACACCCCATAAATGAGCCTAACAGGAACGCCAGCCAGCGAAAGACAGTTCTTTTCTGCTTTTCAGAGGGAGTCTTTCCGTGGTTGGAAAACTTTATTTTGCCGTTTATGTATGCAAACGCCAACGCAGGAATGCCACCGCAAACCGCGCAGGTCAAAAGCAGCATAAGTATCAGTTCACCCATTGTGCTCCTCCATATCGTACTTTAAGTGACAGACCTGTGCGTTCATCATACCATAACGCAAAAGAGTGCGCAACCGAATTTGCGGCTTTGCGCCGGAAATACAGCACCAAAAACCGAATCGTGGATCGTAGAGCATTTTCGGCTAAAATAGAAAATCGGCATGCTTTCTCTATTTTTCCCTATATTCTACCGTCAGGGGATGTTTTTCCCTCAGACTTGCTCTATGCTCAAAGCATCTTCAATACAGGAGGCATTTCAAATGAACCAGACAGCCATCGGCAGCTACATCGCGCGCAAGCGCAAGGAACAGAATCTGACGCAGGAGCAACTGGCAGAGCAGCTCAGCGTGTCCAACAAGACCATCTCCAAGTGGGAGAATGGAAAGTGTATGCCAGACTACAGCATCATTCAAAAGCTCTGCGAGGCGATTCATGTGACGCTCCCGGAGCTGATGGACGGTGAGGACGCAGCGGATAGCAGTGTGCGCGTCTACGACGATGCACAGATCCTTGAACTGCTGCGCCGCACGCAGGAGCTGGAGCGGCAAAAGGGCATTCTCTATGGCATCGCGCTCATCATCCTTGGCATTGCCAGCAGCGCCATGTCAGGAACAGTCGGAGGTGCTGATGTGCAGGATTTTATCTCTGGCATTTTGATGGGGCTCTCCATTGTGGAAATCCTGGCGGGCATCTGGGTCATCGGGAAAAAGCTCCTGAATCAGTAACTAAGAGGGAGGACAGCTTCGTCCTCCCTCTTAGTTTTTGTTGTCTGCCGGTCAGAATACCCGGAAGCTGCCGCGCGTCAACGGGATGTCCCCGCCGTACTGCCGGAAGTAGTCCAACAGCAGGTCGGACATCTCCGTGCCGATCTCGCGCACGACCGGGCAGCCGACGTAGCAGTCGTACCCGCCCGTGCCGCTGGCGCGGTAGCTGCTCAGGCACGCGGTGAATACATCCGTGTCCTTCACGGGCGCTCCGTTGACCGTCAGCTCGGCCACGCGCTCGCCGACCGGCTTTGTGATATCGTAAGCATAGGTCACACCGGCGTAGTAATCGTAATTGTAATGCTCCACCTTGGGCTCCAGAAAGCAGTCCGACACGCGCAGCGTACCGTCCGGGTTTCGGGTGAAGTATTCCGCGCTGCGCTCCATCGCCCTGCGCAGGACCGCGCCGGTGATCTCAAGCACCGTCAGCGTATTCGTGTAGGGATAGGCGTTGAGGATGTCTCTGCGGCGCACGGTCTGCGGGAGGCCCGCCGCATCGTTGGCAAGGCTCGTGACCGAGAGCTGCGCGCCGCTCGCGGCGAGCTGCACGGTGTTGAAGAGGTCTGCCAGCGCGGTGCCCTCCGCCGCCATGCGCAGCGGCGTATCCGGTGTCATCGGCGTTTTCAGGCGGCCCACTACCTGATCGAGCCACTCCTGTGCGCCGCGCTCCATATCGGCGAACTCCGCAAGCCAGTCCGCCCGGCACTCGCCGTGTGCGCGGACCGTTTCGCTGGAAAAGCGCTTTTCGCCGCCGGACACGACAGCCTCCACGCGCAGAAACTCCTGTCCCTTGTCGGACGGCTGCACGACGAATGTGCCGCTCACCGTCTGCCCGGGGACGGACATGTGCTGGTGCCCGGTCAGCAGAATGTCGAAATCCAGTTCCTGACAGATGCGGTAGGCGACGTTTTCGTGCGTCGTGGAAAGCACGCGCCCCGTGGCGAGGTCGCGCTCAAAGCCGCCGTGGTAGACGCATACCGTCAGGTCGACCCGATCTTTCAGTGCCCGCAGCGCGGCCGCCGCGGCGGGAACGGGGTCAGTGATTGCAATGCCGGCAAGATGCTCCGGCTTTTCCCAGATGTTCACATAGTCGGTCACGATGCCGACGACGCCGATCCGCAGTCCGTTTTCCAGCGTGTGGACGCGCGCGGGGAAGCGCGTCCCCGCCTCGTCCCAGCGGACGTTTTCGCACACGCAGCGCGCCTGCAGCGCATCGAGATAGCTGTCAAGATACGGCATGCCGTAGTTGAAGTCGTGGTTGCCGAGCGTCACATAGTCGTAGCCGCAGCGGTTCATCATGTCGGCAAAACGCGCGGCGCTGCCGACGGTATCGTGGTAGAAGGCCCCCAGCGGTGAACCCTGTAAGATGTCGCCTCCGTCGATGATAAGCGTGTTGCCGTCCTTGCGGAAGCGGCTGGCACACTTAAAGAGCCCCAGTTCCTTTTCCTCGCTGCTGCGGTAGTCGGTGGGGTAGATGTAGCCGTGCAGGTCGGAGGTAAAATAGATCGTCAGCTTTTTTTCGTCCATCGCTTACCCCCGTGCCAGCTTCACGCTGATCTTCGCCGAGATCCACTCGATGATGAGCACCAATACGATCAGCCCCAGCAGGATCGCGCCGACCTCGTTCCAGCGGTACGAGCTCATGGCGAAGATCAGCGGCGCGCCGATGCCGCCCGCGCCCACAAGACCGAGCACGGTCGCGTCGCGCAGGTTCATGTCGAAGCGGTAGATGATCGTGGAGGTAAAGTCCGCCGTCAGCTGGGGCAGGATGCCATAACGGATCTTCTGGAAGGTCGTGCAGCCCGCGGCGTCCAGCGATTCCAGAATTCGCTTGTCGAGGTCCTCGATGCTCTCGATGAACATCTTCGACACCATGCCAATCGAGCAGAGCGACATCGTCAAAAGGCCCGCAAACGGGCCGGGGCCGGTGACACGGATGAACATCAGGCCGTAGACGAATGCGGGGATGGTGCGGATGGCGGCGATGAGCACGCGGCCGACGAGCGCCACGCCCCGCGGCACCAGATTGCTCGCCGACAGGAACGATAGCGGCAGCGAGATCACCGCGCCCACGATCGTGCCGAGGAAGGCGATGCAGAAGGTCTCCAGCAGCAGGTACGGCACGCCGTTCGTGCCGAAGGTAAACAGCAGCTTTGTCGAGGGATGGAAAATGCCGGAGAGGATGTTCCCCGCCACCTCAAGTCCGTTACCGGTGGGGTTGCTGACCTTCACCGCCGTGCCGGACCAGGCGAGAAGGCAGGCGACAACAAAGGCCGCCAGCAGCTGCCACACCCATGTTTTCGGTGCGGAGGCGTAGGCTTTTTTGATTCTTTCGTTCATTGCCTTCCCCCCCTTATGTCAGGCGCTTGCGCAGCGCGTGGCTGAGGCCCTCGATGACCATGACGGTGACAAAGAGGACGATCAGGATCATGCCAAGGCTGTCGTATTCGCGCCAGCCGATCTTTTCATTCATGATAAGGCCCAGTCCGCCCGCGCCCACATAGCCGAGGATGGAGGCATAGCGCACGTTGCCCTCCAGACAAAACAGGGACACGGACAGATAGGTCGGCAGCACCTGCGGAAAGACGGCGGTGGTAAAGGCGCGCAGGCGCGTAGCGCCCAACGCCTCCATGGCCTCGTAGGGTCCCATATCCACCGTTTCGATGATCTCAAAGAGCTGCTTGCCCACATAGGCAAAGGTGAAAACGGCGATGGCACAGGTGCCCGCCATGGTGCCGAGACCGAAAATGTAGGTGGCGATCAGGGCGCACACCAGCGTCGGCAGGGTGCGCACCAGACTCAAAAACAGGCGCACAAGAAACACCACAACGCGGTTCGTCACGATGTTGCTGGCCGCGGCGATGGCAAACGGGATCGCCAGCACCGCACCGATGAACGAGCCGAGGAAGGACATCTTGATCGTGTCCCACAGCGGCTGCCAGATCTTGCCGAGATAGGCTGTGTTCGGCGGGAACATCGCCTTGAGGATATCGAAGAATTTGCCGCCCTTTGTGAGCAGCACGGAGAGGTCAAAGCCCGTAACGCGGACGGAAAGGACCGCCAGCGCGGCCACGATCACAATGACCAGCGGCGCGCGGCTGCGCTTTTCCTCCACCTCGGTGCCGTTCGGCAGCGTGTAAACGCGGGGCTTGAAGATGCGGTCGTACAGGCTCATACGCTTGCCTCCGTCCCGGTATCCTCCCCGTAGATGGAATCGAGCACCGCCTGATCGACCTGATTCGACGGACCGTCGTAGACGATCTTACCGGCGCGGATGCCGATGATGCGGTCGGCATACTCCAGCGCCAGCTCCACATGGTGGATATTGAGCAGGATGGAGATGCCCAGCTCCTGATTGATGCGCACAAAGTCCTGCATCACCTGCTTGGCTGTCACGGGGTCGAGCGCGGCGACCGGCTCGTCCGCCAGAATGATGCTCGGGCTCTGCGTCAGCGTCCGCGCCAGCGCCACGCGCTGCTGCTGTCCGCCGGAGAGCTGGTCGGCGCGCATATACGCCTTATCGAGAATGCCGACCTTGTCGAGCGATTCGAGCGCCTTGAGCTTGTCCTCCTTGCGGAACGCGCCCAGCAGCACGCGCCAGAACGGCATATCCGGCACGCAGGCGGAGAGCACGTTTTTGATGACGCTCGTGCGCGTGACCAGATTGAACGACTGGAACACCATGCCGATGCCGCGGCGGAACTGCCGCAGCGCCTTGCCGGAAAGGGTGCTCACGTCCGTTCCGTTCACCGTCAGCGTGCCGGCGGTGATCCGGTGCATACGGTTCACCGCGCGCAGCAGCGTCGATTTTCCCGCGCCGGAGCGGCCGATAATGGCGACGAACTCGCCGTCCCGAATGGTCAGGTTCACATCGTCAAGGCCCACCGTGCCGTTGGGATATACCTTGGATACATGGTCAAATACGATCATACGGTCTCCTCTTTTTTCTTGAATAAAACGCGGGGAGGACGGCACAGCGGAAGGTCCTCACCGTGCATGTCCTCCCCGCGTTTGGGAAAGTTTTGATTTAGTTCGCGGCGGTCAGCTCCTGGATGAGCTTCTGCGCGGCGCGCTCGTTGTCATAGTCGGAGGACTGCGCCTTCTGATAGCCGTTGTGGCTGTAGATGGCGATGACCTGCTTGCCCTCGTCGGTGTTGCCGATGTTGATGAAGGCGTTCTGCAGGGCGGCGATCAGCGCGTCGTCCATGATCTCGGAGTTCTTGCTCACGGAGATGGTGTCGTTGTAGATGGGGGCGGTGACGCCGATGACGTTGGTCTCCTCCCAGATGGAGGCCTCGCGGTTGAACTCGGTGTTCCAGCGCTCGGCATAGTCACGGCGGGCATCGGCATAGGTCACGAGCACATCGACCTGACCGGAGGCGAGACGCGCGAAAGCGCTGGCGTAGGAATCGGACTGCACGGCACTGCTCAGATCAGAGATGCCCTTGCCGTAGTGATCCTGTAACCACAGGGCGGGGTAGATGTAGCCTGCGGGGGAAGAGGTGCCCATGATGCTCCAGTTGGCGCTGTCGAGGTCCTCCCAGGTCAGCTCCTCGCCGTTGTTGACCTTGGCAGCCAGCTCCTGACCCTTGTCGGAGGGACCGGCAATAATCAGCGCGCGGTAGGAGACCGCCTGCTTGTCGGACGCCTCGGTGGGCTGACCGTCGTTCCAGTCCTTGGCGTTGTCGGAGTCCTTGTTCAGGCCGTCGCGGGTGGCGGTCAGGATGACCTCGGCGCCGTCGTCATAGAGAACATAGGTGCCGCCCGGGATCAGGCCGACGTCGATCGTACCGGCCTCAAGGCCCTCGCCGACGGCTTCGTAGGTGGTGCCGACGGTGATCTCGACCTCGCCGACCTCATAGCCCTCCTTGGCCAGCTCGTCCTTGAGTAACTGCTTGAGCGGCTCGGTCGCGGTGATGATCTCCTGCGGCTCGCGGGACGGAACGAACGCCACCTTCAGCGTTTCGATCTGCTTCGCGCCGCTCTCGCCGTCCTGCTGGGATTCGTCAGCGGTGGTGTCCTTGCTGCCGCAGCCGGCCAGCAGGCCGAGGCTCATGACCAGCGTGAGCAAAAGTGCAAGACTTCTTTTCATTGTGTTTTCCTCCATAATGTATCGTTTGCATTTCTCCGCCGGATACCCCGTCGGAGCCGATGATCGCGGAAAACGGCATTTTCCGCCGTACCGCATTTTGAGTATAGCACAGCCGCGGAGGGAAAGAATTTCCGGTTGAGTAAAAATTGTACCGATTAAACACTTTCATTCTGGTCAAAATAGCGCGCCATCAGATTTTCAAACGTCAAAATGACATACCCGAAGAAGGGATTCGGCAGGCTGCCAGCGAGCGTCTGCTTTGTCCCGTCGAGCACAAATACAAGGTCAGAGAGCTGTGCCAGAGTAGAGTCGCCGCGTCTGGTAAAGGTCACGATTTTATGCCCATGCTGTTTGGCATGGCGCACATCGTTGAGCACCGGCTCCGTTTCCCCACTCTGGCTGATAGCAAACATGACAGCCGCCTCGTCGCGCATTGTGCCGTGGCGGGCCTCCTGAAAAACCATATAGTCATAAAAGTGCACATTGTTAAACGCCTTAAAGCCACAGATTGCCAGTCGGTGCATGATATATGTCCCAACAATATTGGAAAAGCCCTCGCCGGTCGTGAACACTTTTCCGCTGCGGCGCTCCATAAGTAATGCACAGAAGCGGGTGATCAAGGTATCATCATAATTATCGATCAGACTTTTGAGGTCTTCGGGCTTTTTTTCTTCAGATGAGGCTAATTGACGGCTGAGGTGATAATAGAGTTCACTGTAGCCGTCAAAGCCCAGACGCTTGCACATCTTTACGATGCTGGTCGTGGACAGAAAATTCTCGCTTGCGATCTGCTGGATGCCCACGCGCTTCTCCCCCCGCTCAATATGCGAAGCGATGCTGGTGATCACCTTACGTTCATCTTCTGAGAGCAGATTGGTCAGCAGGAAATAATTGTCTCCCATGACGTTTTCCTTTCCTTGGCAGGTTTTGTGTATAACATTAACAGCTATCTGTATTCTGGGAAATCTTTATTATTTTACTGTACCACATATGTGTAAAATCAGCTACGCAAATTATGTAAAAATTTGGGCTTGAGCCTGCCATGAACGATATTCATTTCAGCCTGCTTTTACGTTGAAAAGGAATGTGGGCATGCCGGCAAACTTCCGTGCGCTTTATCGCCGGATCAGTTTTAGCAACTGAATCATCAGCATAGAGCCAAACGCCAGCCCCACAACGGCACCGACCATGCCAATAGACAGCGGCGCAACTGCGAACAGCGGCTCCAGTGCGGGAACCAGCAGCACCAGCCCCAGCAGCAGGCTGCCTGCGGCAAAGGCCCCTATCCTTGGCTTTAGCGAATCAGTCAGGCTGATGAATTTATCTCGTTCGAGACTCCGCTAAGCCTTGGTTTCTGTTCTATGAACAACCAGTTTATATTTCCATCCATTTTGCAATAAATTCTTTCAACATTCTTCTGCAAATTCGATATGAAACTGCAACCCAACCCGATATTCGCTCATCGTAATTTTGTTTTATCCAGCGACAACCTTAGTAATTGCATCTTGAATTCCGGGGCAATCCACGAGGCAAACTCGCAGGCGATCATCGGATGGGCAAACGTTCCTCCGTTTTTTCCCTGCTTGGAAACGATGCCGATTGCCTTTGTCTGGTCAATCCATAACTTTGGTGTCAACGTAAATGAGGCATTCTTCTTTCTCTTCGAAAGTTCTGCATAACCGACCTCACTATAATTCGGATTGTTCTCCTGTTCCCAGAGATTTAAGAATGCTAAAGTATTTCCATTTCTCAGCCAACTCTGTATCACATGTCCTGGAGCATCCTCGCTGTGAGCTCGGGCAATCTCGGTCAGAGAGATATAGCTCTCATCTTGCTTTTTGCCCTGTAATTCCGAGCTTTTCCTCCGCTCTGCCCGTTTCAACACCTCTTGCTTACTTCTTCCATAACCGGCAAGATTCGAAAGCATATATTCGGCAATATCGTTTTCCCGCGCAATTCGCAATATGACTCGATCCCGTTCCTCGCAGGTAAGGTTGTCTTCAGCTACAAGGTATTCCAACATAACTCCAATTCCGTACATATCTACCAGATTCAGTTCCTTTGCCACACAATCACCTCGCAAGGTCATTGTAGCATAACTTTCAGAGTTGTAAAAGACAAATTAAATCTGAACCACAGCAGGAGACACATAACGCGTATCTTTCCTCGGTGCCCCATCCTTGTCGTAGTCAATATTACAGCGAGCCGCCTTCTCAAATTGCACATCCAAGAATTTCTCCAACCCGACAACAGCCACATATTTGCCATTAGAAAGAAGGTGATCTACCGTAGCGCGGGTCCATTTCAATTTTCCGGTTGGAGAAGATATCTGTTTTGAATGAAGCATATCCACCACTTTTCCCAAGCTTGCTCCTGCCATATAGAAATCAAAAATCATTGATACGATATTCGCTTCATCCTTGTTGACTTCAAGTGTCCCGTCGCTGATCAACTCAAAACCATATGGTATTCTCATGCTTTATTCCTCCTAAAAGCAAAAATTCCCATGTGTTACCCCATTCAAGAGATAAAACATAGGAATATAGATTATTTCATTTTCTCCCGTGCCGTTATTTTGCACAGTTTGCAGGCTAAATTTGTGTGTTTGCCCTGTCAAAAGAGCAAAAGCTGTGTATAACATAAGTTATACACAGCTTTTGTCTAATTTGGAGCTGCTGACCAGATTCGAACTGGTGACCTCATCCTTACCAAGAGATTTTTGGCGTTTTTTATAATAATTTCCGTTTGTTTTTAGTCGTTTCTATTCCGAACAACATCGTTTCCAGAACTTTTGCGAAGTGCAGTCTCCGTTGTTTCCACGCTTGTCTGTGGTGAAACTGTGGTCAACCAGCGATTTGTGTAGACAGTGCCTGCGCAAATCGCATCGACTCAGCGTCACAGATAACACCGCAGTTTCTTCGAAAGTCGATATAGTCATCAGGAGGTTGGTATCACAATTTGATACCAACCTCTTTGCCAAAACAGGCGTAATAGCCCATTCATATTTTGGGCCGCTGTAATCAATAAGAGTTAGTTCTCCATCACAGAATTCTCCGCCGACTGCTCCAACATGAGGAAACGATCAAAGTCGCTCTCGTAGAGTCGATCCTGAATAATTCGATATTTCTCAAACTCTGTTTCGGCATGAAGCTTTGCCTGCTCCGCGCTGATTTTACCGGGTCCCGTCAGCAGTTCGTTTCCGTTAAACTCCAAGAACCCGTCCAGACGCTTCGCCCAATCCTCCATACTCATAGGAATTTTGCGTTCAGCCTGAAGCTCGGCATAGTCCAAATAGAGAGACACGATCCGTTCCAGATATGACATTTCCTTTTCGCTCAAATAGTTCTTGGCTACGGTCACATCAGCCTTTACGATTTTTCCGTCTGGTGCATTTTCCCAGGTTGCCAGCCCCATGTGTTCCTTCGCCGCATCAGCCCGCTCCACGATCAACTCTGCCGCTGTGTGGCGATGAACGGCATAATGCAGCTTGTTCTGCACGGTCTGGAAAAACAGACGAGTGGTCCTTGCATCCTTGTCGTAGTCGAAATCTGTAGCGTAGAAGTCCGTGACCTTTTGATCGAATTTCCGCTCAGCCAGCCGGATTTCACGGATGTACTGGAGCTGACGCTCAAAGTATTCATCTGTGAACATATGTCCTTTTTTCAGGCGTTCCTTATCCATGGTCCAGCCTTGGATGGTATGGTCTTTCACGATCTGCCTCGCCCATTTGCGAAACTACACCGCACGGGGATTATTGACCTTAAATCCAACAGCGATGATCATTTGAAGCGTGTAATGCTTCAGTTCTCTCGTTGGTGTCGATGCGCAGATACCGGCAGCCATGCTCCCGGGCGTACTGCTCGTAAAATGCGGCGAAGGCGCGGCCAAGGCCCCGTTTTCCGGCCTGCGGATCGACGGCCAGCGTGTGCAGGACCATGATCTGGTCATCCGGCGCGTCGTACTGCCACGGAGCGCCCGCGTAAACGTCCGCCTGAAGCCGGTTGAAGATGCCGGTGCCCACCACGGCGCCGTCCGCCTCCTCCACGAACAGGTCGCCCCGCTCCAGCGCCGCCTCAGCGGTGGAGCGCACGGGGTACACGCCCCGCACCCAGCCCACCTGCGCGGGGCCGGCCTCCTCTGCGTCGTGGACGTGCTCATAGACCCGGACCACGGCATCCAGATCTGCGGCATCGGCCTTCCGAATGGTGATCTCCATGAAAAACACTCCTTTGCGTCTTTGCGTCGGCCCGGCGGCGCTCCGCCGGTCACTGGCAGCGCTTCTGATACTCCGATGGGGACATCCCCACGCTTTTTTTGAACGCGCTGCTGAAATAGGTGATGTCCCGGTAGCCCACGGACTCCGCCACCTCGTAGACCTTTACGCGGCAGTCCCGCAGAAGCTCCGTGGCCTTGTGCATCCGGTAGTTGGTGAGATAGGCCGAGAGCGTGTAGGACGTCTCCTTCTTGAAAACATGGCTCAGATGCCCGTCGCTGACGCCCAGACTGCGGGCCACGGACGAGACGCTGATATCCGGGTCGTTGTAATGCTCGGAAAGATAGGCCAGCGCCTCCCGGACGTATTTGCTCTTTTCCGGCCCCTGCCCCTCCGGCAGGACTGGGGCGGCGGGAGCCGCCGGGGCTGCGGCCTGGGCGCGGCTGCGGATGCGGGCGATGGTCTCCTCCAGCTCCCCGTCGTGAAAGGGCTTGAGCAGGTAGTCCGCAGCGCCCAGCTTCAGCGCCGACTGGGCGTAGGAAAAGTCGCTGTACGCGGTGAGAAAGACCACGTGGGCCCGGTTCCCCTCCTCCCGCAGGCGGCGGAGCATCTCGATGCCGTCCAGCTTGGGCATGCGGATGTCGGTGACGATCAGGTCCGGGCGGTAGCGGCGGATGACCTCCAGCCCCTCCTCGCCGTTGGCTGCCTCGCCCACCACGGCGCAGCCCTCCCCGGCCCAGTCCACCGTCAGCACGATGCCCTTGCGGACCAGCTCCTCGTCCTCCACGACGACGACCTTCAGCATGGCGGTTCCTCTCCTTTCCTGAAAACCGGAAGTGTGATGCGGATGCACGCGCCCTCGCCCTGCACGGGGACGAAGCGGACGCCCCGGTCCGGTCCGTACCGGATGCGCAGGATGGCGTCCACATTGTGCAGGCCGAAGTGCCCGCCGGGCCGGGGCGCGCCGTCCCGATACTGGGCCAGGACCTCCTCCGGCACGCCGCAGCCGTTGTCCCGGACGGTGAGGATCAGGTCCTCCTCCGCGCGGTAGGCGCTGATGCGGATCTCGCCGCCGGAGCGGTCCCGGAAGCCGTGCAGAATGGCGTTTTCCACCAGCGGCTGGAGCATCAGCTTCGGCACCGGCACGTCCCGCAGCGGCTCGTCCACCTCCACCGTCAGGGCGAACGCGCCGGAAAAGCGGATGTTCTGGATCTCCACGTACCGCTCCACAAGGCGCAGCTCCTGCCGCAGAGGGACCAGCTCATCGGCGGAGATGCTGCTGCGCAGGATGTCGGCAAGGTCGGCGGAGATGGTGGCGATCTCCGGGGCCTGATGGATCTTGCCCATCCACTTGATGGTGTCCAGCGTGTTGTACAGGAAGTGGGGGTTGAGCTGGGCCTGCATCATGCGGATCTGGGCCTCGTTCAGCTCCCGCTGCTGGCGCAGGGAGTCCTTCAGATTCTGCCGCAGGCGCTGGGCCATCCGGTTGAACCGACCGGAGAGCTGGCCCATCTCGTCGATGCGGCGGTTGTCCAGCTGGACGTTCAGGTTGCCCTCCTCCACCTCGCGCATGGCGCTGTTGAGGGCGCGGATCGGCTCAAAGAGCTGGCGGCTGAAGCGCATGGACGCCAGCACGCACAGCCCCAGGCACAGCAGCAGGGAAAGCCCCGCCACCAGATACATCAGTTCGGCGGTACCCTCGGTCATGGGCTTGGGCTGCTGGAGCACCAGACAGAAGCCGGAGCGCGGCTCCTGCCGGACGAAGTAATCATAAGCGCCGTGGCTGTCGGAGAGGGCCTGTCCGGCCAGAAGCTGGCTGCGCAGGCGGGCGGCCAGCGTCTTGGCGGGGAGGTCGGACGAGGCGTACACCTGATCCCAGAAGGGGTCCAGCAGCAGAAGGCGGCTGGTGGCGGTGTACTGCCCGTCAAAAAGCGCGGTGAGCTGGGCGGCGGTGACGTCCGCCACCACGTATCCCAGCGGAACGCTGCCCCGCCGGACGGCGCAGGCCGCCTGAATGCAGGCGGAGCTTTTGGACGATGCGCCGCGGTAGACCACGCCGCCGTCCGCCGCCGCGGCCAGCAGCCCCCAGCGGGGGGAGAGGGAGCCGGAGGCGGGCTGGCTGGAGGTGGAGTAGAGCTGGCGGCCGTCCGCGCCGTAAACGGAGAGACTGGCCCCGCCGAGGACCGGCGCGGCCGCGCGGTACAAAACGGAGTAGACGCGCTGCTCGTCCAGCTCGGAGCGGTCCAGCGCCGCCGCCACCGCCGGCTCGGCGCAGAGCTTTTCCATGACGGTCTCGCAGTCGGACAACAGCCCGCTCAGCTCGCCGGACATGGCGTCAAGCTGCGTCTCGGCGGCGTCCGCCGCGCTGCGGGTCAGCGAAAGGCGGAAGATGTTGAGCATCAGCAGCGTGCAGATCAGCAGGGGCAGGATGCCGATGGCCAGAAAGCTGGTGAGCAGCTTCTGGCGGAAGGAGGCGTTTTTCATGACGGCGCGTCCTCCCGCAGAAGCTCCGGCCAGCGGGCGGAGAAGGCGTCCTTCAGCTCCGCCGCCCAGCGGACGGGATAGTCGATGAGCGCCAGCTCGTCCGCTGGGGGCAGCGCGTCGCCGTCGGACACGTCCGTGCGGACGCTGCGGCGGGAGAACTGGCTGACCACCAGCTCCTGCACGTCCCGGCTCTGGGCAAAGTCCAGGAAGGCCCGGGCGTTGTCCGGATGGGGTGCGCCCGCGATCAGGGCGCTGCCGTCCGGCACGGCGCTGGTCCCCTCCTCGGGGTAGACGATGGCGATATCCGCTCCCTGAGCCTGACGCTTCAGGGCGGTCTCCTCCAGCGTCACGCCCACGCGGCAGCTTCCGCCGGCCACCGCGGCCACCACGTCGCCGGAGTCCGGCAGGACCCGGCCCTCCAGCTGGACGGCAAGGCGGTCCAGCTGGTCCCAGTCGTCGCCGGGGAGGGCGCAGAGCATGGTGGCCGCCGCCGTGTAGCTGGAGCCGGACACAGTGGGGTTCGCCAGCGCGATGGAGCCGGACCACCGGCCGCTTAGCAGGCTCTCCCACCCGGTCAGCTCGCCGGGGGAGACCAGCTTGGTGTTGTAGATCAGCACCACGGGGAGGGAGGAAAAGGGCGTCCACAGGTCGTCCGCCGGGCGCAGGCCCGGGCGGATCAGGTCCGCCTCGGCGCAGGCGTAGGGCTGAAAGTAGCGCTCATAGGCCGTCAGGCTCTCCACGCCGCCGCCGAAGATCACGTCGCACACCGGCGCGTCCGCCTCGCCCGCGATGCGGGCAAGCAGCTCGTTGGTGCCGCCGGTGACCACCTCGGCCCAGATGCCGGTGCGGGCTTCAAACTCCTTGACAATGGGGCCGTAAACCTCCTCCTTATGAGAGGTGTAGATCACGACCCGGTCGCTCTCCGCCGGGGCCAGCGCCGCCGCAGACTGGCCCGGGGAGCCGGCACAGCCGGTGAGCAGCAGCGCGGTCAGCGCGAGGATCAGGCATCGTCTGCCCATGGCGCGTCCTCCTTTCGGGTTGGATTGAGCGGTCAGACCAGCTCCAAAAGCTCCGGCAGGGACCGGATTTCGTGGTCCGCAAGGCCCTCCGCCGCAGCGGCGGGGCCGAGGGCGGCGCTGGAAAAGCCGCCGCAGCGGGCGGCGCGGACGCCTGCGGCGGCGTCCTCTACCACCAGCGCTTCCGCCGGGGAGACGCCCAGCGCCTGCGCGGCCTTTAAAAACACCTCCGGGTCCGGCTTGGACCGGGCGATCTGCGTCCCGTCCACCACGGCGTGGAAATACGGCGTCAGGCCGGTGCGCTCCAGAATGAAGCGGGCATTTTTGCTGGAGCTGGCCACCGCCAGCAAAAGCCCACGCTCCCGCAGGGCCTTGAGCGTGACTGTTGTATCCGGGGCGACGTCCGCCGGGGTCATTTCGGCGATGAGGGCGCGGTAGCGCTCGTTCTTCTCCGCGGCGAGGGCTTCCTTCTCCGCCGGGGTGAAGCTGCGGCCGCAGCCCTCCAGCACGATGTCCAGCGCCTCCATCCGGGAGACGCCACGCAGCCGCGCCGCGGCGCGCCCGTCAAAGGGGATGCCGAGACGGACCGCCAGCGCACGCCACGCCTTGTCGTGGGCCTGATCCGTGCGGACCAGCACGCCGTCCAGATCAAAGATCACTGCGCGCATGAGAGGATCGCCTCCAATTCGTTGCACACGTCCCGGCAGGATCGGGGCGCTTCCCGGACCGCGGCGGCGCGGGAGTCCGCCAGCGTCCGGCGCAGCGCACCGTCCGCCTGCTCCATGAGATAGCACCGGCCCGCCATGTCCAGCATGGCCTGATCGTTCCAGTTGTCGCCGAAGGCCGCCGTCTCCTCCGGCGAAACGCCCAGTGCGCCGCACATCTCCGCAAGGCCGGTGCCCTTGGTGGCGATGGAGAAGTCCAGCCACACAAGGCCCGCCACCGCCATGTGGAACGGCTCACCCCAGCGGGGGGCGAGGAGCGCGGCGGGGCCGTCCATCCCGTTGGGACAGTAGGCCGCGATCTTCACGATCTCCTCCGGCACGTCCTCGGGCCGGTCCACCATGGTCACGAGATTCCCGTGGTTCACGGCCATCTCGTGGACCAGCTCCGGGCCGCAGCCGCACAGATAGTTGAGGTTCTGCCCCTCGATGATGACGTCGCAGCCGGGAATGTCCATGATGGCGCGGGACAGGGCCAGCGCCTCCTGACGGGGCAGGAGCGTCTTGCTCAGGAGGGGCGCGCCCTCCTCCGTTCCGGGGCCGTACAGCACGGCGCCGTTTTCACACAGAAAGCACATCTCGTCCGCCACGGGGGCGAACAGCGTGCGCATGGAGTGGTACTGCCGGCCGGAGGCGGGACAGAACAGGATATTCCGCTCCCGCAGGCGGCGGATCAGGGGAAACAGCCGCTGGGGCATGACGGTCTCGTCATAGGGCAGCAGCGTGCCGTCGATATCGGATGCAATGAGACGGATCATAAAACGCTCCTTTTGGGGATCAGGATGGAAAACGGAGAAAAGAGGCCCCGGCAGGGGGCCTCTTTCCCGACAGCGCCCGGCCGAGGGACCGGGGCGGATTTACTTCACGCTCAAAGAGCCTTGCGCGATCATCCGGCCGTTCCTACGACTGAATAATACCACGCCGTCGCCCTGAAAGTCCAGACGGATTTTCTGGCCGATGCGGTAGAGCACGCCGCCGAACACCACGCCGGTGAGCAGGAAGCTGCCCACCCGGACCTTCACCGTGGTCTCCATGCCGGTGGGCATGGCGGAGTAGATCTCGCCTTCGATGGCGCCGGAATCGCTCAAACGCAGGAACTCCGGCCGCACGCCGAGAACAAAGTCCCCGTCGGTCAGGGCCGCCTCGTCGCCGAAGTCCTCCGTCTCGTTGACGCGGGCCACGTGATAGCGGAACAGCACGTCCTTGTTGCCCTTTTCCACGCTCTTCTTGTCCAGCGCCCGGGCGTTTTCCGCGTCTCTGCGGGCCTTGTCCTCCGCGTCCGCGCGCTCGTACCACGCGGCCACGTCCAGCGGCTTCTTGGGACGGAAGGAGAGCTGCATCCCGTCCAGCGCGGAGAGGGTCAGCGTTCCGTCGGACTGCTGGGCGCCGCTGGCGTCGATGAAGTTGATGGCGGGGTTGCCCACGAAGTCCGCCACGAACACGTTATTGGGCTTGGCGTACACGTCCAGCGGCGCGTCGTACTGCTGGAGGACGCCGTTTTCGATCAGGCAGATCTTGGTGGCCAGCGTCATGGCCTCCATCTGATCGTGGGTGACGTAGATAAAGGTGGAGCCGGTGTCGATGTGCAGGCGCTGAAGCTCGGAGCGCATCTCAAGGCGCAGCTTCGCGTCCAGATTGCTCAGCGGCTCGTCCATGAACAGCACCGTCGGCTCCGGAGCCAGCGTCCGGGCGATGGCCACGCGCTGCTGCTGGCCGCCGGACAGCTCGGAGGGATAGCGGTCCATGAACATGCCGATCTTCACGATCCGGGCCACGCGGCGCACGGACAGGTCGATCTCCTCCGGCGTCAGCTTGCGCACGGCGGTGACGGGCTTGCCGTCCTTTTCGTACTCAAAGCGGTCGTTGAGCGTGCAGCCGGCGGCGGCGGCCTTGTCCCGGGCGGACTTGAGCGCGGCCTCCAGCTCCGGGCGGCGGGCCTGCGCCACGGTGCCCGGCTCCATGGACTCGTGGAGCTTGTAGCTCATCAGGGTCTTGGCGGCGTAGATGGAAATCTCATAGCGGTCGATCAGCTTGATCTGGGCCTTGTTCACGTCCAGCTTGCCCTTTTTGTCCACGCACTCCACGATGGTCTTTACCACGTCGTCCGGCTTCTGCAGGACGCGCAGCAGCGTTGCGGCGCGGCTGGCGTCCGGGTCGAACTTGGGCAGCTCTTCCTTGATATTGGAAAGGCCGAAGGAGATGTTCTGGTAGACGGTCATGTTGGGCCAGAGGGCGTAGTTCTGGAACAGGAAGCCCACCTTGCGCTTGTTGGGCGGGATATTGATGCCGGCCTCGCTGTCATACACGACCCGGCCGCCGATGGTGATGCGGCCGCTGGTGGGAGTCTCCAGTCCCGCGATCATGCGCAGGGTGGTGGTCTTGCCGCAGCCGGAGGGCCCCAGCAGCGTGACGAAGGCGTTGTCGTCGATAACCAGATTCAGGTCGTCCACAGCGTAGAATTTATCCCAGCGTTTGGTTACGTGGGTCAATACGATCTCAGGCATGATTTAACCTCCTATTCCCTTATCAAGGCTTGCGCCGGTGACCTTGTTGACGAGGGTGTTGCAAATCAGAATGGTGACGATCAGGATCAGGTTGATGCCGCTGGAGAAGGCGTACAGACCCATTTCGTCGAAATAGTCCAGCGTGGTGGAGAGGATGAAGCCCTGAACGCACAGCAGCATGAACAGGCTCAGCTCGCGCAGGCAGGTCATGAACGGCAGCAGATAGCCGCTGATGATGGAGGACTTTTGAATGGGGATGATGATGCGGGTCATCCGCTTGCTCCATGGAATGTCCTGAATGATGGCGGCCTCTTCGATCTCGCCGGAGAGCTGGAGCATGGAGTTCAGGCTGGCCCGGCTGGCGAAGGGGATATATTTAATGGTGCCGACGATGATGAGCAGCGTGTACGTATTGAAGAGGTTAACGTACCGATTGGAAAAGAGAACGAAGAACGCCACGCCCACGGCGATGGAGGGCATCAGATACGGCAGGAAGGCCACCGCGTTGACGTAGTTCGCCCATCGGCTCCGCCTCGTCTTGGATACGGCGTAGCCGATCATGGTGCCGATGGTGCCGGCCAGCAGGGAGCAGCACACGGACACCAGGATCGTTCCGCGGAAGGCGTGCCAGATGGTCTCGTTGTGCAGGATGCCCTTCTGGCCGTACATTCCGTTTTCCGTGATGTTCTCGTCCGTCGTCCACCATTTGACGGTCAGGTTGTCGGCGTCTCCGGTGTATAGGAAGCTGTAATCGCCCGGGTTGGGCAGGAACGTTTCAAATGCAAAGGAGACGATGGGGAAGATGCTGGTGAAAAAGGTGATGACGATCAGCACGGCGGCGATGATGTGCTTGCCCGCCCGGCCCAGATTGATCTTGGAGGTCTGGCCGGACTTGCCGGTGACGGTGGTGTAGTTCTTCCGGCTGCGCAGGCTCATCTGATTCAGGAACATGATGGCCACGCCGAAGATCATCATGATGATAGCGAGGATACTGGCCTCGCCGGTGTACTTGGAGTTCAAAGAGACGTACTTGGTGGCGAGGGTGGTCAGGCCCAGATAGTGGGGCACGGGATAGGAGCCCATGGAGCTGCCGAACACCAGCAGGATGGTGGAGAGGATGGCGGGCTTGACCATGGGCAGCGTGATCTTGAACATGGTCTTCCACTTGGGCGTGTCCAGGATCGTGGCGGCCTCCTCAAGGTTGGCGTCCATGTTGCGGAAGATTCCACCGATAAGGATGTAGGCAAAGGGAGCGTAGTGCAGGCCCAGCACCACAAGGCTGGGGAACAGGCCCTTGCACCACCACAGCGGCATCTGCACGCCCAGCGTGGCGGCCAGCAGGCCGTTGGACGTGCCGGTGACGGCGTTGGAGTTGAACAGGTTCTGCCACACCACGGCCAGCGTCCACTGGGGCATGATGTAGGGGAAGATGAAGATGGAGCTGAGGTATTTGCGGCAGGACAGGTTCGTGCGCGTAATGAGGAAGGCGAACAGCCCGCCGAACACGATGGCCACCACGCAGGTGCCCACCGCCAGCAGCACCGTGTTGATGAGCGGCATCCACAGGTTGCTCATGGCAAGGCGGCTGGTGAAAAGGTCGATGTAGTTGACGAGGGTATAGCCGCTGGCCTGACCCGTCAGGTGGGCGTCGATGGTGCCCGCGTGGATCTTGAAGGTATCCTGCACGATGGCGACGATGGGGGCGACGGTGGTCACCGTCAGCACGATGCCCATAATGAGCAGGATGACATTATGGGGCTTTGAGAAGTAGGTTTTGATCCTGTTGAGCCGGATCGTGGACCTGCCGGTGCTCACAGTAGACGACTGGTTCATAGATGACCATTCCTTTCCCAGACTTGTGCGGGCCGCGGCAGGACCGCTCCCACAGGACCGCCAGCGGCGGTGTGCGAACCAAAAAACGCTGGATTTTTCTGGATTTTTCTGGATTTTTGGAGAAAAAGCGCCCCTGACGGTCATGAAAGCACCCGTCAGGGGCGTTTTTACGCGTGAGTCAGCGTACCGCGCCGGACGATCAGCCCGCGCTGTACTTGGTCAGCAGCTCGATCCAGCTGCCCACGGTGAAGGCCACGGAGCTGCAGTACTCGGGATCCTCGAGCACCAGCTTGCCCTGATTGGTCCACCACTCATAGCCGTGGTCGTCCTTGGCGGGGAAGGTGTCCACGCCATCCACGTAGCCGCCCTTCTGGTGGCCGTAGGTCGCCTCGATGGCCTCAGCGACGGTGGGGTTGGAGGAGTAGCCGCCCATGTCCTTGCCCCAGGCGGAGAAGCCGTCCTCGGTGCAGGTCATGTAAGCGATGAAGGCGCAGGCGGTCCAGGGCAGGGGAGAGTTGTCGGTGACGAACAGATAGTGGCAGTAGCCGAAGCCGCCGATGCCGGTGTAGCCGTCCTGATAAGCGGCCACGTTCACGTTGTTCACGGAGACGGTGGCGGACTCCTCAACGGAGCGGAGCTTGGAGTACACCAGCAGGCCGAACTGATCCGTGGCGGACTTGTCGACCAGCGTGTTGCAGATGGGGCCGTCATCGGTCTGGGCGTTGTAGCTCTCGACCCACAGCTTGATCCACGCCAGAGCGTACTTGCCGTTCTCACCAAGGCCCAGATCGCTGGCCTCGGAAGCCATGGCGTCGATGGTGGGCTGGAAGTAGGCCTGCTCGTCGGCGGACAGCGCGTCAAACGCCTCCTTCAGCCAGCCGGCGTAAGTATCCTCCGTGAGCATGTACAGGAAGTTCTTGCCCACGATCTCGGAGTCGATGTCCATGTACAGGCCGTGCTCGCCCTCGGCCACGAAGTCCCAGCAGTTGTCATAGGTCTTGGAGCCGGTGTTGTTGTACATAAAGACCTTGTTCAGGGTCTGCAGGGGCAGGAAGCCGGTGTACGCGTCGGCGGTGGTGCCGTTGGCGTCGGCCCAGTCCTTGGGGATGAAGGTATCCAGCACGCCGGGCTGGACCATCTTGCTCTCGATCTGGTTGCCGTCCTGGATCAGGGTCATGGCATAGGTGCCGGTGGGCTTGAGCGCGTCGGCGGTGAGCTGATCGAAGATCTTGTTGTTCTTGGGCTGCTGCCAGTCGTACTCCATGTTATAGCTGGGGTCGATGGACTGCAGATACTCGATGAACAGAGGCAGAGCGGTCTTGCCGCGGCTGGAGTTGCCCACGCCGTAGAACGTGGCGCCGTTGGATTCCTCGATGGCCTTCTTGGCCAGCTCCTCCAGCGTCATGCCCTCGGCCTCGGCGATGATCTTCTGGGTGGCGGTCAGCTCGGCGGCAGGCTCGGCCGGAGCGGCGGAGCCGGAGCCGGAAGCGGAACCGGCGCTTGCGGCGGGAGCGCTGGAGCCGCCGCAGCCGGTCCGCAGGGCCGACGTCATGGCGAGGGCCAGCGTCAGTGCAAGAAACCTCTTCTTCATAGGGTGATGTCCTCCTCCAAAATATTTTTTGGTGTTGCGTAACAGAAACTTACTTTGCGTCAGCTTCCAGTTTCATTTTACAGGCTGGAACTGAAAATATCCACTGGACAAATCTGCTGTTATTTGTGAAATCCCAATATTTTTGCACAAACTGCACATCAAACCCGCCGCGCCCGCCGCGCCGGGTGAGCGACCTGCACAGCCGCGCTGCCAAAAAAACGGCGGTGCGGACGGGAAAATTGTGGATTCTGCTGGCGCGGGAGAAAAATTTACGTAAATCCGATGGCGGGAAACGGAACCTTTCAAGCGGCGCGGGCGGGACGGCGGCGCTGGGAATTCGGAAAAAGTCAAGCATTAAATGCGCACAATTTTTCACTTCTTGTTTTGTCTAATTTTGACAATCCAACATGGCTGCCGTCATATCCCATGGTCGGCAGCCTGTGTATTTTCCTATTCAGTTCTCCGTGTTCCGCTCTGCTCACGCCCTCTCCCCTCGAATGTCTGCTGTGCTGTTTCTTCCTGTTACGCGCTCAGTCCGATCTCTCGCAGGCACTCCCGGAACATGACCTCACAGCTCTTGTACCCTAAGATTTTTCGAGGATAGTTGTTAATCCATTCCTCCGTGGCCGCGATCTCCGCCGCGCTGACCTTGGAGAAATCTGTGCCTTTCGGATGCCGCCGCCTGATCATGCTGTTGGCGTTCTCGTTGCTGCCACTCTCCCACAAGGAATACGGATGGCAGTAGTATGGTTGCCGCGCTGGCGCACAGGCCGTCGATCTTCGCCGTCACCGCCGCCGGGTGCTGTTCAAGCTGGTTGCCGATGGCCTGCGCTGCGAACACGTCGCCGCCGCTGTTGATGCGCACCGTGATCTCGTCCAGCGCTCCCAGACCGGCCAGTTCCTCCGCAAACTGCTTCGGGGTCACCTCGTCGCCCCACCAGCTCGTCTGCGAAATGTCGCCGTAAAGCAGCAGCTCCACCTTGTTTCCTGCCTGATTGCAGAATTTCCAGAATTTCTTGTTTTCGGGCATTTCTGTTTTCCTCCTATTCTCCCGCCGTCTGCGCTTTTCCGATCTCGTCCACCTCGCGCTTGCGCTTGGCCTCTGTCATGTGCAGTTTGATGTTGCGGTTGTAGTCCCCGCCGGTCATTTGCGCCGTCTCCTCCTGCGCCGTGCTGAAACCGGCATCCACCCGCTTGATGGCGGCATCCACCTCCTGCACGGGGTTCAGGTTCGTCCGTGCCGGGCCGTTCCACGCGCAGGCCGTGTACGCCTTGCGCCGCGCCGGGTCGGTGAAAAAGCCCAGCGCGTGGATACGCCCACGGGCGACCGCCTCTGCAAACCACTCCTCATAGACCGGCTGGCAAAAATCGTCCGTGAACCAATCCCGCTGCATACTACAGGTGCGCCAGAACTCGTTGAGTGCGCCGCGAGCCGCCGAATAGCTGGTGGTGAACTGCTTCATCATCACTTCCGGCGGTATCTCCAGCCCCGCGCCGATCAGGCGGATGGTGGCGTTCGTGAAGTCGTCGTACCCGGTGTTCGGGTGCTTCGGGTCTGCAAACTGCACCTCTTCGCCGGGGTTCAGGTCAATGATGGCCCCCGGCCCCAGCTCGATGCTGCTCTGGTCGGCGTTGTCGATCAGCTCCTCCGCCGGTATCATTTCTCCAAACGGTCTGCCGTCCGACGGGTTTTGTGACTTCACGAACACCGTGAACATGGCGCTGATCACCGCCGCCGTGATCTCCGCGTCCGTGTAGCGTCCAAGCTGTTTCAGGCTCTCCAGCACAGGGGCCAGCAGGGGAACGCCCCGCCGCTGGCCGATGCGCTCGCGGCTCATGATGTGCAGCACGTTCCGCCGCCCGGTTGTATCGCCGTAGGCTTCCACTCTTTGCCACGTCAGCCCCGCCGCGTCCACGGCGCTGTTGCTGCCCAGCGGATGCCGGTTGCATATCCAGTATGCCGTCACCATGCCGTCCGCGTCGGTCTCCACGCCCTGTACGATGCTCTGTACCTCGTAGCCCTGCACCGTGCAGGGCATCAGCCTGTCAAAGCCGTCCGGGCTGCATATTCGGTCTGCCTCGATCAGCCGCACACGCAGGTCATACGGCGCTCCCGCCTGATGCTTCATAGGTAGCAGGGCAATGGTGTCGCCGTTCATCAGGTAACTCAAAAAGGCGAGCTGCTGGAGCTGATAGAAGTTGTCCATCCTCTCCGCGTCGCATACCGGCGTGTCCGCCCACAGGGCGAACTCCAGCACGAACTGCGCTTGCAGCTTCTCCACCGCCGTCTCGTCCAGTCCCAGATAGTCGCTGTCAAGCTGCGGCGCAGGCATCAATCCACCCGCCACCACGTTCGTCCGCATGGTTTTCAGCGCCGCCGTTGCCGTTGGGATACCCATGTAAGCGTCTCGGCTCCGCTGCTGCAGAATGTCGATGTTGTCCTCGATGTCCTCCTTGGCGCTGCCGCCGTGGTACATCCAGCCTCTCATGCTCTTTTTCGTCAGGTTGGCTCCGTAGCTGCCGTACCCGCTTTTGATCACGCTCAGTGCGACCCTCGCCGCCGCCCGCTTCGCCGCGTGGACGGGAGCCATGGTCATGATCGCCCGGTCAAGGATATTCGGTTTCTTCATGTGCCCCCTCCTCATACGTCGCGGGCCACGGCACGATAGGCGCGGTTTCGTCCGCCGTGCTTATGTCTCTTGCCCAAGCCGCTCGCCTCCTCCTTTTCCATGCAAATAGATAAAAAAATAAATGCGGGAAAACTCTTTTCGAGTTCTCTCGCATTTATTCTAATTATTCAGCCATAAAGGTGAACACAGCGAAAGTGAAAAGTTTCATGACACCTCGACAACTGAATAGCAACGCAATATTCTGCGCTGCTGAAGACAATAAAAACACCCGAGGCTGGTTATCTTAACCTGCCTCGAGTGTTTCTCATTTCCCGTATTTCTCTTTTAGGCTCTGGTGTCCCTGTTGGTCGCGGCGGCGCAGCTCCTCTGCCGAAAAGACCTTCCACTGGGGCCCCTCATCGTTCAGGTTCAGATGCGCGTAAGATTCCGGATAATACCGCTCCGGGTCAAAAGTAAAGTCCTTTGCAACAAGCCGCTGCCACATGCTCGGCTCATCAGGCAGGTCGATCTTGTCCACCTCGTAGCTCGTCAGCTCATGGGTAGTGTCGATCTTTCGCAGGAATTCCTCTGCGGTCAATTTCCCCTGAACATATTCCTCCCGTGCCAGCCGAGCATTCTCGCTCCACTGGTCGTACTGCTCGTAGTCCATGTGCATCAGGTTGGAACGGTCAGAAGGTGCCGCGTCGATCCACCGCAGCAGGCGGGAATACATTCTGTCCCGCAGCTTTTTACAGATCAGGAGCGTCTCATCCTCCGAAGTCTTATCCAGCCTTGCCAGATTCGCGCCACGCTGTTTGCAGCTCTGCCCATCGGTCACCCGGTCACAGTACCGGGTGGCCTTTTTCGTTTTCAGGATGAAATAGCCCCAGCAGTAGTCACATCGGCAGACCCGCTGGTTGTCCTGCTCGAAGTAGAGCGCCAGCACCAGCATCCGCAGCTCCATCAGGCTGCGAAGCCGAAACGACCGTGGTTCTTCCAACTGCGGCAGCTTCGCCGGATCGCAGATCCGCGCGATGTCGGCGTAAGTCGCCCGCAGCTTTTCATACTGCTCCGCCGGTGTCAATCCAGCCGTGCCGTCAAAGGTGACCTCCATGATATTCCGAAGGTAGTTCTGTACACGGAGGGGTTCTTCCATCACCCGCAGGATCTCCTGTCCAGCAACCAGCAGAAACATCGCCGTGCCGTCATCCTCTGCCTGCAAAGTTTGATGCAGAATGTCCGTCACAACAAATCCGCTCACAGGATCGATCTCACACAGATCCGGAGTCAGCAAAATGGCCTCTGCGGCAAAGTCCTCTAAGTCGCTCACAGGAATGTCGATCCGCTCCTCAAACAGAGGATGCTCGTTCCGCAGCCACCGCACCGCTTTGCGGTAGTCCGTATAGTCCAGTTCAGAAAAGGCGATCAAGGTCTCCGCGGGAGTCAGTTCAGGCATCTGCGTGATTGACCCATCATCACAAAGCAGGATGGAATAACGTCCATCGCCCACCTCCATCAAGTACAATTCCGAAGCCATGCCGATACCTCCTCAAAGATCACTTCCTGATGTAAGCCGCCTTGAAATTATTCTAACATAAAGTTGAACACAGCGAAAGTGAAAAGTTTCATGACACCTCGACAACTGAATACCCGCAGCCGGAGTGCATACACCGTGAGGGAAGCAGCGCCAAGATCCGCAAGGGGGAGCGTGCCGACACGGGACAACGCCGCAGAAAGTCTGGGGCAGGAAGGTGTACGGTGTGCGGCCAATCAAAATCAAAACAAAAAAGAAAGGAAAATCAAAAATGAAATCATCTGTCTACAAAAGCTACGATGAACTGCCGCTGTTCCTCAACTCAGATCTTGTTGCAAAAACACTCGGTATCGCTCCGTCCAGTGCATATGAACTCATGCACAAAAAAGATTTTCCCACTCTGTATATCGGCAACCGTATGGTCGTTCCGAAAGAAAAGTTCATCCAGTGGGTGGAGGAGCACACGAAGGGCGGTGCCATTACATGAGAAGAACGAAACCTCCCGTTGGATGGGAGCATGTGAAAAACTGCTTCCCCGTCCCCAACGAGCTTCTCGATTTCGATTTGCCCGGTGGATCAATCGCTGTCTACATCTTCCTGCTGCGTCATGCAGACCGAAGGACTGGCCAGTGTCATCCAAGTACTGCGACTATGGCTAAAAATCTTCACTACTGCCGAAACACCGTCGCAAGCTATGTCCGACTGCTGGAGGAACGCGGGCTCATCGTCACGGAGCATACTAAAATCATCACAAAGAACGGCATCAAGAAAAACGGCAGCCTGCTCTACACGATAATCCCCTTACAGAAAGTCATGGAACAGCACCACGAACAACAGTTCAATGCATTAGAGCGTGCAGCAGAGCGGCGGAAGGCGCAGGCAAAGCTGGCAGAGCAGCTCGGTGCATAAAAACGAAGTGTGCTTTTCTCTGCACTCTGTAATCACGGTCGACCAAAACCGTGGAGTTCCTCAGTGCAGAGAAACAGCAATGGGATCACGCAGCCCAGCGGGGCCGCGGCGCCGCGGAACAGCGACGCGCATAAGCGCATCGCTGTCCCGAAGGCTCTCTGCGTTCTTT
>ERZ838483.943-NODE-943-length-30873-cov-34.840872_pt1 | contig 30873 bp, 28 predicted proteins | sample MGYA00519939_ERZ838483 | MGnify/ENA primary metagenome ERZ838483 (study PRJEB31850, sample SAMEA3708836) | human gut metagenome | biome: human gut; feature: human-associated habitat; material: faeces | place: China | collected 2014 ... | reverse complement strand
ACCAATTTGGGATAGCCCAATTGATATTTTCATCTAATTTGTCAACAATCTGAGAATCTATTTAGATTCTCCTTTATTCATCATTGAACGTATCTTCTGCATACGTTCATCTAGTTTAGCACTTTCTACTGAACAGTCATAAAGTTCCTGAGCAATAAGCTTTGCTTCATCTTCAGGAATATTCTTCTTATAGCGTAATTTATGTTCCAAACTTGCCCAGAAGTCCATCGCAATAGTACGAAGCTGTACTTCTACATAAACATACTTCTTTGTCTTCTGCAAAAAGATTGGTACCTGTACAATTAAATGTAAACTACGATAACCACTAGGTTTAGGATTTTTAATATAATCCTTCATCTCAATCAAAGTAATATCATCCTGTCTTAAGAAGCTATCTGCAAGTTCATAAATATCTTCAGGAAATGAACAAACAACTCTGACTCCTGCAATATCTCTTATATTTTCTTCTAATGATTCCATAGTCATTGGAATATTCTTGCGTCTTACTTTTCTCGCAATACTATCATATGATTTAATACGTGACTTAATACTTTCAATGGGATTACCATCATATTCTAAAGAATATTCCTGATCTAATACTCTGAATTTTGTTTCTATCTCCATTACCGCACAACGATAATAGGACATTAAAAGATCAAATGGCTTTTTATTCTTATCTAATAAATCTAAGAACTCATCAGAAAGAATACTCTGTTTCATAAATTCTTCTCTTTTTTGTTCAATGATTTTAAATCCACTTCTTTTTATATCTTCTAGATTTCTCATATATTCATCCTTCTTTCAATCTATTTCATTATAATGTATTTCTATGAAAGAAGTCAAAAAAAGGCAGTTCAGTGACTGAACCGCCTCGTCATATTTACTCTGTATACTTTTTCTTATATAACGCAACTAATCCAAACAATGATAGAACGAATACTGATAGTCCTAAAAAGACATTTGTGTTGTCTCCAGTCTTAGGAGTATCCTTTACTATAATATCAGTTTTCTTATTTTCAGATGTTGTACTACCATTTGACTTTGTTTCTAAGTCCTTCATAGGAATATCAACAGATGTTTTCTTATAGCCACAAATAGTACACTCTTCATGTTTAGAACCTTTTTCTGTTGTAGTCGCTTCTTTGTCAATAAACCACTTAAAGCTATGTGTATGAGTTGATTCAGGAATCATATTAATTGGAGTAAATACAAAGAAGTCATATCTTAGACCATTCTCATATTCTGCATCAGTCTTATACGTATAAGTTACTTCTTTACCATTAATAATCAGCTTAGTATGTGGACCAAATACCCATCCTTCACTACCTGCGTTGTGAGTTGGCTGGACAAAGAGATTATAATGATAAGTCTTATTCTTATCAAAAGTATTGATCGTCTTATCATTACCATGATGTTCATCATCGTTAAACCATTTGTCAGAACGAGTCCATTCACTATCTGTTCTCCATTCTTCAAAGACAAGCATATATTTCGCATTTTCTGGAGTTGTACCAGTAAATATAGGCTTTTCTCCATCTTTGAAGTTTAAAGTCGCATTATTGATTTCAATTGTACCAATTTCTTTTAGTTTTACTGGATGAATTGTCTCAATAGAAGGCATGAATAATCCATTGATAGTTTTAATGACTGTAGACTGTTTTTTGTTGTTTATATATACATCACATTGATCACTAAATTTATAGCCATCCTTTTCACGTAGTTCAATAGAATACATATAAGTTTTACCGTCTTCAAACTTAGTGATTCTCTTCATCGATGGAATATATTTACTTTCATCTGAATACCAGAATGCGATAGGTTCACCATTTTCCATTTCTTCCCAGCACTCATATGCAATCTCATATTCATTTTCATCTTGAGATAATTTTGCAGTTGCATGAGGTGTACTTCCCACCTCATAGTTATATAAGCTATTAATATTTACTTGAGTAATTGCTGGAGAAGTATTTTTTTCTACAATTAAATCATAAGTATTTTTGTAGATCTGATACTCATAAACATCCAGAAGTTTATTAAAAGTGCCTGTTGCATCTTGATGTTCATCAAAATACTGTTGTGCTTCTTCTTCAGTTTCAAAAGTAATAACATCTCCAATTTTAGGAGTAAATGTATAAAAATGAACACTATCAAAGTGATCAAAACTCATTTTACCATCATTGTTCTCATGTTTTACAGTTCCCTGTGATTTATATGGTGTCTCAATGTCAGACCATATATTTGAAAGTGTACTTTTTACTGCTTCATCACTTAAACCACCTTTAAGAAAATTTCCACTGGTTTTAGTAACTTGTTTTGTTTCAACTACAGTGCCATCTAGGTCCTTTATGGATACATTCGCATTCACATCAATCTTTGTATAATATTGATGATGATAATTTGATGTATATTTTACTCCTGACGGAAGATTAATATCTTGTGCAAATACAGTAGAAGGCACAAATAATAGCACCATACATAATGTAAGAAAGACCGACAGCAACTTAAATTTTGTTTTCATATTTTCAGTCTCCTTTCCTAGGCTCTACATTTCTTTTTTCTTCTTTAAACGCATTAATACAAAAGAACTGATTACTAATGTACCAATTACTAATACAAGATTTGTGTTATCTCCAGTTTTAGGAGTATCCTTTACTATTTTATCAGTTTTCTTATTTTTAGTTGATGTATTAGTGGAATTATTACCATTTGGAGTAATAACAGTATTCTTGTCTTGGGCAGCTGTATTATTCTTAGTAGCGACAATTCCATACTGGCTTAAATGAGTTGTAACAAAGGTAATATATCCATCTTCTACAACTGCAGGAATTGTTTCTTTAATTTCATCATCTAAAATATAAACAACTTCATACTTATCATAACCTTTTAAATCTTCTGGTAATGCAAGTCTGATTTTCATCTTTGTATGAGCAATCTTTACAACAGTATCACCATCTAAGACATTAATATCAGCTATAAACTTAATGTTCTTATTTGTTAGGTCTTTCTTTACTTCTACTTTCTTAATATCTAGTTTGTAGTTCTTATTAATACCTTCTTCAAATTCAATAGTTCCCTTAATGTCTCCAGTACTCTCTAGTTTTTTAACTGTTTCTATTGGTTCTGGTGTAGAATCAGGATTCTTAGTCCAAGATGCATAGAGAGTAATATTTTTATATCTTGAATAACCATCACCTTCATCAATTAAAGTATCTTTATCAAATTCTTTATTTGATTCTTCATTATTATCCCAGGATCTCCAGTAGATATATTTTAGATTTTTTCCACTACCATCTTTTTTAGTATTCCAGCCATTAAAAGTATAACCATCTCTCACTGGTGTATATGGTAATAGTGACATAGTTGTTCCTGAATTAGCTCCACCTACATAATTACATATATGAGATTCCTTACCTTCAATCATGCCACCATTCCCGTTTAGTGTTACTGTAATATATTTATTATCAAATGTATCACTTTTATAAGTTGCAGTAATTCTTACAGCAGAATTTTTTATAAAAGCGGATGCATCTACTGAATCAACAAATTCTCCATTTAAATCCCAGCCTACAAAAGTATAACCTTTTCTTACTGGTGTATACTGAGTTAAATCAATGGTCTTGAATTCTTCTTTTTTACTCTGTAATAAAACTTCTGCTTTACCATTAAGAGTTCCGCCAAAAGCATCTAAAGTTACATAATAGTTTCCAGATTCATTTAATGATTTACCTTGGAATTTTGCATTTAAAATTAAACCCTTAGAATAACTGATTTCTTCACCACTAGAAGTATAAAAATTACCTTCTTGTGTAAAATCAGAGATATTTAATTCATCACCAGCTTTTTCTCCTTTCGTTGTTTCCCAATGAGAGAATTCATTTTCTCCATTGAATGGTGTAATACCTTTTGTAAGCTCAGATACTTTAACTGTTGTTTCTCCCTCTGCAACGTTAAATTTAACTATCTTCCCATATTCACCGTCAAAGTTTGGATTCCAATCATCGGGATCAGAATATAATATGAGTGAATATTGTCCATTATTTGTGATTGTTGCAGCACTTGCACTGATCATACCTGATATTCCAATCATAATTGCAATGAGTATTATACATGCAATTCTTAATGTCTTTGTAAGTTTATTCATAATATTTCCTCCATTTCCTTAGCCTGATTATGAGGCTCTTAAAAATTCTTTTTGGCGAATACTTCGCCATGACTGTTTCATTTTCAATATAATCTGAGATTTGTCTGGTGACAGCGTTAATCGCACGCTGTGAACCAGCTTGTGATAAGGCTGCATTTGCCTGTTCCATTGTGACAAATAGTTGTGTTCCTTTTACCTGTTCACTTACAGAAACAGAAAAGATGCCTTTGTTTCCATGGAATACGACTGTTGACGAGTCCGTTTTTTTATAGGGTACACCATCATGCTCTAGTATTTCATAGATGGCTATGATCACATATTGTCTCGCATACGGAAGCATTCTTTGGGCTGTATTCATGACTTCCCTCCTTCCATGCATCTATTGATACAAATGCTAGTTTTATTGTAGGAGGCAAATAGATATAAGTATATAAGGGAAGTCCGCCATAATGTAAAAATGACTTTGGCGGAGTACCGCCAACACAGTATTTACATGTTATATAGGCTACTTTTTCAATAAATAAAAAAGCCCTTCATAAATGAAAGGCTCTACTTGTTATAGAGATTTAATAAACCAATACGGGATTTAACACCTGTTTTTTCATAGATAGCAGAGACATAACGTTCTAATGTTCTTTTTGATACATAGATATTTTCTGCAATGACTTGGATACTATCTTCTGTATTGACTAGTTGTTCAAAGACTTCAGTTTCTCTATCTGTGAAAGAATAGAGTTCAGAGAATCTTCTAAGCTTCTCTTTTTCATCTATGACTTCTATTGTCTGTTGTTTAATAAAGTCATGTTTCTGCACGGTATAGATGACTGAGATAATACTCACTGCCACAAATAGCACTAAAATTAATATGATGGCCGAAAGATTACTATCAGAAGAAAGTAGTGCAAGAACTGGACTCGCAATAATGGCTGCGGTCAAATTATTGACTGCACGACCCATACCAGACCAAAGTTCTGATATTTTCATATAGCGGGCTATTTCCATAAATGCAGTGACAAAGAATACCGCAAAAAAACCAGCAGATAAATAAAAAATCATAAGGCCTAACATAAATGGTCCGGCAAATTTAAGTATCGCAATACAAATAGTAGATAAGACCATAATACAATACATTGTAATGCCCATATATCTTCTATTTTGTAAATCAAAGATAAACCCAGAGACTAAGCCACTTAAGGCAAGAAGGATTCTTGGCCATTGACCAATATCCATATCCCCGCCTGCATGAACTAATGTGACTGCATTATCTAAAGTACTAAACATACATGTCATTAAAGCAACCAGTATAATCAAGATAATTCCTACTGTATTTGATTTTTTCTCCTGTTTATCTTCTTTAATCATTTGAATACTAAATGAACTATTTTTAATCAAGAGAATAATCAATATAAATAGAGAAATAACCAATAGCATAGATTGTATCAGTTCTGTATGAATCAGGTTGTTACTAATAAATTGAAACATGATACCTAGAAAATAAGATATGCCTACTATTCTTGCAAGATATTGATCAGTCTCCAGCATGCACATAGATTGATGATAAACACAACTTCCTATAATTCCTAAGAATAAAAATAACACAAGTCCGATGCTAAAAGTATATTCTGTTCCTAGTAACACTATTCCTATAATAGATACGAGTCCTGTCAGCAAAAGAGAGCTATTCTTAAAACTGCTCTTTATAAGTCGATTCAACAGAGGATATAAAAGAAAACCGATACTACTTGCGCCTAATGCATAATTTTGCGCAATAACTGTCGCATCCTGTGATACGATGCAAGAAAGTAAATCTACATAGAGATATTCAGTACCTAGAAATAAGAAGGTGAATAATCCCATCAGCAAGATAATATATATATTATTTTTGAAATTCACCCTTGTGTCCATTTCATAATCTCCTCAACATCATTGACATAATTATAACATATTTGACTTTTAACCGCAAAAAATGAACTGAGAAACCTCAGTTCATTTGTTCAAGTGCTTTATTAAATTGTTTTCTAAACAATAATACTGTAAATGTGATTGCAAGAATATCTGCCACCGGTTCAGCCAAATAAACAGCTGTTGTCTTATCTACAAGTAATGCTGGCATAATATAAATAAGTGGAATTAAAAGAATGAATTTTCTAGTAACTGCCACAATAACTGATGCTTTCGCATTACCTAAAGCCACAAATGTCATCTGACAGGCAATCTGTATTCCAAAGAGTCCTACAACTGCCATATAGATTCTAAGTGCTTTTGTGGTAAAGAGTGAGAGTTCTTGTGCATTTGTAAAGAGTCCTACAAACATCTGTGGGAAGATCTGAATAAGAAGCCAGATACATATTGAGAATACTAGACTGACTTTTAATAATAATTTAAATGTCTTTTGAACACGTTCTTTATTCTTAGCCCCATAGTTGTAACTGATAATAGGCTGTGCCCCCTGTCCTAATCCCTGTAAAGGAAGCATCGCAAACTGCATAACACTAGTCAATATAGTCATTGCCCCTACTGCTATATCTCCCCCATATTTTAATAAAGAAGAATTGAAGCAGACCTGGATGACACTCTCACTTGATTGCATCACAAAAGTAGAAAGACCTAAAGCGAGACAAGGTAAGATGATAGAGTTATCTAAAGATAAGTTTTTCTTTTTTATTTTAAGTTTTGTCTTTTTGCCAAATAAGAAGCGAAGAACATAGAGACATGAGCATCCCTGTGAGATGATTGTCGCAAGAGCCGCTCCTTTGACACCTAAATTGAATCCAAAGATAAGAATAGGATCTAAGATGACATTACATAATGCGCCAATGACAACTGAAATCATTCCGTTTTTCGCAAATCCCTGGGCTGTAATAAACATATTCATTCCCAATGTTAATTGGACAAATAGTGTCCCCATTGCATAGATATTCATATAGTCCACGGCATAGGTAATTGTATTACTGCTTGCGCCAAAAGCAAGTAAGAAGGTACGATTTCCAAAGAATAGAATAAGTGTAAGTACTATAGAAACGATAATCTGCGTAATAAAACAATTACCTAATATCTTTTCAGCATAATTATTATTACCCTGACCCATATAAATAGACGCACGTGGTGCACCACCATTACCAACCAATGAGGCAAAGGCTGTCACAATCATAATTAACGGCATACAGACACCAACACCTGTTAAGGCAAGAGCACCTGTTTGAGGAATATGACCTATAAACATACGGTCTACAATGTTGTAAAGCATGTTGATTAATTGCGCAATGACTGTTGGTAAGGCGAGTTGTCTGAGTAATTTACCTACTGGTTCAGTTGCAAGAAAATCCTTATTCTCCATATGTACCTCCTATTCTTTGTGATTCAATGAATATTAAATCTTCACTATTTTCAATTGTTAGAATACCATGACATTGATTAGAGATACATAGTGGATCATGTGGCTCTAATATATAACCATCAAGGGGATAATCACAATTCTTTAATGTGAGAGTACAAGTCTTTTCAGTAAAGCATGAGAAGTACTTATATTCCCTGCAATCTATTTGATGCTTACCTTTGGGCAAGAGGTATATTCTATTTATATCATCATATAAAGTGATTTTAATATCTGGATGTTGTTTGAGATAGATAAGTACACCTAAAAAATGATCAATACGACCACCAATAACACCATAAAGGTCTATTTCATCATAACCTCTATTGAGTGCTTCACTAATAGCAAGTTCTGTATCTGTTTCATCTTTATGAGTAGGAAAAGTAAGTACTTCTAATCCTTCTAAGTATTCTTTATGTTGTAAAGAATCAAAGTCTCCAATAGCACATAATGGTTTAATTGATTGACGGTGTAGATGTTCTAAACCACCATCAACTGCAATATAAGGGATGTCTTTAATAAAGACATCCCCATTATTCATGCTTGCATATAAGCCTATTTTCATTTGAGTGAGTCAATAGCTTCCTGTCTGTTTTCTGCTTTGAAGACATAGCTTCCAGCCACTAGAACATCTGCCCCAGCCCCACGGCATAGGTTGGCTGTATTCTCATTGATACCACCATCTACTTCAATGAGGTAGCGTCTACCATTTCTAATTTCTTTAAGTTCAGTAATCTTATCTAAAGCTGCAGGATTGAATGACTGTCCACCAAATCCTGGTTCAACACTCATGACAAGAACCATATCTAAATCATCTAAGAATGGTTTGATTGCTTCTACATCAGTACCTGGTTTAATAGAGATTGATGCAAGACATCCTGCATCATGAATACGTTGAATAAGTACACGTGCTTCCTGCACACTTGATACAGCTTCAATATGGAATGTAATGAGGTCTGCACCTGCATTGATGAATTCATCTAAGTACTGACCTGGATCAGTGATCATTAAATGTACATCAATGAATAAATCAGTCACAGCACGTAAGTTACTAAGAATGCTGTAACCAAATGAGATATTAGGGACAAAGTGTCCATCCATAACATCATAATGAATCCATGATTTTCCTCCATCATAGATTGTATCAATATCTTCTTTAAGATGCGCAAAATCTGCGGATAATACTGAAGGTGCAATTTTAACCATATCTTTTATCTTTCCTTTCTTTAACCTGCTTTAATAACTGCAGGTAATCAACATATCTTGTTTTATCAATTTCTCCTGCTTCTACTGCTTCTTTAACAGCACAATGTGGTTCACTATCATGAAGACATCCTCTAAACTTACACTGATGTGACAGTTCTTTAAAATCATGATAAGTGACTGCAAGTTCTACAGGTTCCATTTTAAGTTCTAATGATGAAAAACCTGGAGTATCTGCAATATAGCCACCATACATAGGAATAAGTTCAACATGTCTTGTAGTATGTTTCCCTCTTCCTAATGCTTGAGAAATTTCATTTGTTTCAATATTAAGTTCAATGTTTAAGGCGTTGAGAAGACTTGATTTACCTACCCCACTCTGCCCTGTAACGACTGTTACACGGTTTTTAAGGATTGGTTTAATCTCTTCGATGCCTTCATTTTCTTTACTTGATACAAAGTAAAGATCATAAGCATTGTACTTCTTTTGTATTACAGGAATAAGTTCTCTATTAAGATCTATCTTTGTGATAATGATGATTGGTTTAATCTTCTCATATTCAACCATCGCGAGAAATTGATCTAGAAGCATCTGATCAAAATCTGGCTGGGCAATAGAGAATACAAGAAGTGCCTGATCTACATTACAGATAGGAGGTCTTTCTAATTGATTATGTCTTTTTTCTAGTGTAAGGATATAACCAGAACCATCTTTTTCTTCCTGAAAAGTACAGAAGTCTCCTACGAGAGGCTTCTGACCTCTGTTTCTAAATTTACCACGTGCCCTGCAGCTAACAACCTTCTTACCTGTATCGACATAGTAGAATCCTGCAAGGACTTTTATAATCTGACCTTTAGGCATATAATCTCCTATTCTTATTCAGTTGTAGTTGTATCGTCATCGTCATTTTCTGGTAAGTCAGGTTGTGTTGGTGTTGTAGGGGTTGTAGGGGTTGTAGTAGTTGGTTTCTTATCATAATAATATAAGATAATCTCAGTCCTTTTACTATTTACCTGAGTATATGGTGCAACTGACTGTTTTACAACTGTATTAATAGACATTGAGTTAATTGTTGCAGTATCAGTAGGTGATGGTAATACAGATAGTTTCACATTAGTAAAGCCCTGACTTTCTAATGTAGATTTTGCTGCATTGATATCCTGACCATATAATGATGGAACAGTAATGCTGACACCTTTAGATACTGTTAAAGTAATGATTTTGCCCTTTTCATTAGGATCCTGTTTTTCACCTTCAGAAATAGACTGTCCAATAACAACACCTTCTTTATAATCATCATCAGACTTTTCATACTTTCTAACCTTATAGCCAAGCTTTGTTAATTCATTATAAGCTGAACTGTAAGAGGTACCTGTATAGTCCTTCATGACAATATATTTACCCTTAGAGATAGTAAATGTTACTGTATCTCCTTCATTGATAGTATGTCCTGCTTCAGGATCTGTCGCAATAACAAGTCCTTTTTCATACTTATCACTGAGTTCATAATCAACATCATCAGATACCTTATAACCTTTATCAATTAATAAGGCTTTGGCTTCTTTTTCAGTCTTACCAACTAGATCCATCATTGTACCATCTTGATTACCACCAAATAAGAAGAATCCTGCTACAATCGCAAGACATACGATAACTGCCCCAATGGCCACACCTATCGCAATTCTTTTTTTCTTATCCATTGGTTCTTTAATCTTTTCTTCTTCTGGTTCAATTTCTTCTATTTCTGTTTTTGTTTCTTCAAGATCTAAAGGTGCTGTTTTAGTAAAGAACTGAGAATCAGTCGCAATGATTGTTGGATCATTATTCACTTGATCAAAGCTTAATTTAGGTTCATCTAAACGTTCTAAGCAAGTTTCTAAATCATCTAACATATCGTCAGCACACTGATAACGGTTGTTTGTATTCTTTGCAGTCGCTTTAATAATAATATTTTCTACTGACTGAGGAATCGCTGGATTATATTCACGTACTGATGGTATTTCATCACGCATATGCTTCAAAGCGATATTGACTGGAGATTCTCCATTAAAAGGTACATCTCCTCTTAATAATTCATAGAAAACAACCCCTAATGCATAAATATCACTTTGTGGTGTCGCTTTTTCACCTCTTGCGATTTCTGGTGCAAGATAGTGAAGTGAACCCATGATTGTATCTGTCTGAGTCACCTGTGATAAAGACTGGATAGAGGCGATCCCAAAATCCGCAATCTTTACTATACCAGAATCAGTGACAAGAATATTCTGAGGCTTTAAGTCACGATGAACAATACCCATAGAATGGGCAAGTGCAGTGGCTGATACAACCTGCTTCATAATGTCTACTGCTTCTACATAATGAAGTGCACCACGCTTATTAATTAATTCTTTTAAAGTCTGACCACGTACATATTCCATGACAATATAGTAAAGATCATCTTCTTCACCTACATCATAGATTTCTACAATATTACGATGACATAATGCAGCTGCTGCACGTGCTTCACGATGGAAACGCGTAATATAAATAGGATCTCCCGTCAAGGAAGAACGAAGTATTTTTACAGCCACTTCTCTTTTTAATATATCATCATATGCAAGATAGACATCTGCCATACCGCCTTGGCCAATTAATTCTTTTAATTCATAACGGTCAGCAAGAATACGTCCTTTTTCACTCATCTTATGATTCTCCCTTCTCAATTAATAAAACACCAATATTATCTAATCCACCAAATTCATTGGCTGATTGAATGAGTCTTTCTGTTTTATGATTGACTGATTCATCTTCTTTTAAGATATCTTCAATCTGTTGAGATGAGAGTGAATTATATAATCCATCTGAACAGAGCAATATTGCACGATAATCTTCTTCAATCTTATAAAAAGAAATACGTAAAGCTTCTTTAATACCAATTGCCTGCACTAATACATTTCTTTTAGGATGATGAGAGGCTTCTTCTTGATTAATTATACCTCTTTTAAGTAACTCATTCACAAAAGTATCATCTGTCGTGATCTGTTTTAAAGTATCACTATATAAATAAGCTCTACTATCTCCTACATGAGAAATATAGGTATTCTTTCCATCCATATAACAGATGACAATTGTCGTACCCATACCAGCATATTCTCTATGCATATCACTTTCTTTATTTAATAAATCATTTGCAGTTAATAATAAAGAAGAGATCCAGGCATGAATAGATTCATCATCAATAAAAGGTGAATGATCAAAGAAATGATCAATAATATAATTACTTACAAGAGTACTTGCAACATCACCTGCAAGATGACCACCCATTCCATCACATAATACACCAACGATTTCATGGTCTTTGATTTTATAAACTGCTCTATCTTGATTGACTGATCTTTTTGTTCCGATATCAGTCATCGCGGAGATAACCATATTATGCCCCTTTCTCTCTTTTTGCACGTAACTGTCCACATGCACCATCAATATCACGGCCATGTTCTTTTCTTAATGTACAATTAATATGTAAACGAATAAGTTCGTCCTTGAATGCAGTAATTGTATGACCTAAAGACTGCATATAGCCATGTTCATCAACAGGGTTATAAGGAATCAAGTTCACATAAACATTTAATCCACGAAGATAATGGGCTAACTGACGTGCATATTTGATATCATCATTGACATCCTTCAATAAAATATATTCAAGAGTAACACGGCGGTTTGTACGTTCAATATATGTCTTGATGGCATCTCTTAAGTCATCCATATTGTAACGTTTGTTGATTGGCATAAGTTCATTACGAATTTCATCATTAGGTGCATGTAAGCTAATAGCTAAGTTAACCTGGATTGGTTCATGAGAGAAACGTTCAATTCCAGGAATTAAACCACATGTAGAAATAGTAAGGTGTCTTGCACCAATCGCTAGACCATGAGGTTCATTGACTGTATAAATGAAGTTCATTACTTCATCATAGTTATCAAATGGTTCACCTGTACCCATCACAACTACATGAGTCACTCTTTCCTTTAAATCATTCATAACAGTCAAGACCTGTTTCACAATTTCACCACTTGTTAAGTTACGCTGTTTCTTTAATAATCCAGATGCACAAAATGAACAGCCCATATTACAGCCTAACTGGCTCGTAACACATAATGAACGACCATAAGTCTGAATCATTAATACTGTTTCAATGAGTCCTCCATCTTCTAATTCTAGAAGATATTTAGTTGTTCCATCACGAGCAACCTGTTTTTCTTTAATAGTTAAAAGTGCATCACTGAAATGATTAGAAAGTGTTTCTTGAAGTTCTTTAGAAAGATTTGTCATCTGATGAAAATCATAGACATTCTTTACATAAATCCATTCATAGATCTGCTTTGCACGGAATGGTTTTTGTCCAAGTGCTTTTAGTTCTTCTTTTAATTGTTCGAGTGTTAAGTCATAAATTGATTTCATCATACATCCTTTTCTAACAGACACATATAAAAGCCATCACTATGATATTCATATGGAAGTATAGTACGTTCTTCTACCACATGCATATCGGGATGCTTCTTTATGAATTTTTCAATCTGTTTTTCGTTTTCTTTTTTATTTATAGTGCACGTACTATACACTATATTACCACCTTTTATACATAAAGAATATGCATTTTCTAGTAATTTTGCTTGAATAGGAATGATTTCATCCATTGCACTAGAGTCATGGTACTTAATTTCAGGCTTTCTAGAGAGTACACCGAGTCCTGAACAAGGTCCATCTAGAAGTATTTTTGTATACTGTTTATTAAATATAGAGAGGTCTGTACTGTCTCCTGTATGCACATGAATATTAGTCAATCCAAGTCTTTGGGCATTGTCTTTAATAAGCTTTGCTTTATGAGGATAAAGGTCATAGACATCCAGGGTGCCTTTATTATTCATCAAAGTGCCAAGGTGAGTTGTTTTAGATCCAGGGGCACCACACATATCTAAGACAAGATCATCTTCATTTGGATTAAGTAGACGTGCTACCATCTGTGATGATTCATCCTGAATCGTCACTAATCCTTCTTTAAAAGCTTCTGTATGGGCTATATTGCCTTCCTTTAATAAGACACTATCAGGTGATAAATAACCTGGAGTGAATTCTGGATATTTCTTTAAGAATTCCTCACGTGATATCTTATAAGTATTCACACGACCACTTTTTAAAGGCACTTCATTATCTGCACGAAGAATCTTTTCTGTTGTTTCAATGCCATATTGAGCATTCAACATCTTAACTAGCCACAATGGATGACTTGTAGAAATAGATAAACGTTCATCATGATCTAAATCATCTAAAGATCTTGTTTCATTAAAACAGCTATGGAGAATCGCATTAATCATGCCTCCTGCTCTTTTATTTCTTCTTTCCTTAATAATATCTACTGCTTCATTGACAATTGCATAATCTGGTGTATCTAGATAAAAATGTTGGTAGAGACTCATTAATAGAAGCATTCTTTCTACTACCTTTAAACGTGTATGAATATGAGGTTCTAATTGATATTCTAAATATAAACGATTCTGAATAGTTCCATAGACCAATGTTGTAATAAGTCCTCTTTCTGATGGTGAGAAGTCTTTTGTAAGAGTATGGTTTAAAGTAATATTTAAATAGCTTTCATTCTTTTCATAATCAATAAGTATATCTAATGCTGTATCTCTTTCTTTCATATTAATATGTGGAATACGGGTTAAAGTCGCATGCCACAATAACACCTCCTTTTCTTGTACGGTTATAATAATCATCAATGATACTTAATTGTTCATAGATGGGCTTAGATTCTATATATTTAATAAGAATTCTTTCACGATAGATATCCTGCATCTTAAAGGTAGACTGTGGTCCAATGATACGAACCTTTTCTAGATGATCCCTTAAGTATTGACTGATATCTAAGGCAATAGAATGAACATTCTTAGGTGAGCGTGATTGTACTATAACAGAGACTAAATGACAATATGGTGGATATTTGGCTTTCTTTCTAAATGCTATCTCTTCTTTAAAGAAAGCATCATAATCCTGCTTGACTGCTGCTTTAATTGCATAATGTTCTGGATTGAATGTCTGGATCATAACTGTACCTTGTTTTTCTCCTCGACCGCTTCTTCCTGCCACCTGACAAAGTAACTGGAATGTACGTTCAGAGGCTCTAAAGTCAGGTACCATTAAAGATAAATCAGCCATGAGTACACCTACAAATGTAACATTGGAGAAATCAAGTCCTTTCGCAATCATCTGTGTACCTAGCATAATATCTGCTTTATGTTCTTCAAAATCTTTTAAGAGTTTTAAATGAGTATTCTTATTTCGTGTTGTATCAAAGTCAAAGCGAATGATATTTGCTTCAGGATACTGTTTTTCTAATTCTTCTTCTATTTTCTGTGTTCCATAACCAATCTTTTTAAGGTGCGTACTTCCACAGTTTGGACAAGTACGAGGTGTAGGAATAAAATATTCACATAAATGACATTTGAGTCTATTTTCAGCTTTATGATAAGTAAGTGTGACATCACAATGAGGACAACGGATTGGTTCATTACATGATTCACATTTAATAAAAGATGCATAACCTCTCTTATTTAAGAGAATCATTGCTTGTTCTTTTTTATCCAATGTTTCTTGTAATCTCTGTTTCATTCTTCTAGACATAAGTGAATAGTTCCCCTGACGGGACTCATTGCCCATATCTACAACCTCACAATAAGGGAGAGGTTTACCATTAATTCTTTGTTTCATCTCAAATAGGCTATATATTCCCTTTTTAGCACGGGCATATGTTTCTACTGAAGGTGTCGCACTCCCCAAGACGATCTTTGCATGATTTTTTTCTGCACGCATCTTCGCAATAGATAATGTATGATAGCGTGGTGTATTATCCTGCTTATAACTCATATCATGTTCTTCATCCATAATAATAAGACCAAGATTTTCTACCGGCGCAAAGATTGCAGAACGAGCTCCCACTACAATACGGGCTTCACCTTTTTTTATACGACGATATTCATCATACTTTTCACCTTGAGATAAGCGTGAATGGATAATCGCAACTTCATCATGAAAACGTTCTTTAAAGACACGTTCCATCATTGGTGTAAGAGATATTTCAGGTACAAGCATTAATACTGTCTTATTTTCTTCTAACATCTTTTTAGTTAAGGCAATATAGACTTCTGTTTTACCTGAACCAGTCACACCATGAATAAGTGAAATCATTTGAGATGTTTCTAATACACCTTCCACTACACTTGTTTGAAGTGGGGTTAAAGTAATCTTATTATTAATCTTTAAGTTATTACCTGCATAAGGATCACGTTGTACTTCTTTATTATATACTTCAACAAGACCCTGCTTTTCTAGAGAAGTAATGACACTTCTTGAATAAGGAATATCCTTAAGAAACATTTCCCCCTTTTCTACTAATAGACGGAATGCTTCCTGTTGTTTAGTTGTTTTAGGTGTTCCGGTATTAATGACTCTTACACATGTAATTGTTTTAATACCAACCATCTTATGAGTAGATGGCTTTAAAGTACCAGGAAGCATAGCCTGGAAACAGGCAATCAAAGGACATAAAGTCATCTTTGACATACGATGAGCCAGTGTAATAAGTTCATTATTTAATAAAGGAGCTTCATCGATAACTGAATAAATATAAGAATACTTAAAGCCATCTCTTTCTTCTAATTCTTTTTGGGTTAAATCAACTTCTTCTACAGATAATACATAACCAACAACCTGTCGATGATTAAAAGGCACTTGAACACGTATTCCTGTCAAAATAGGTTTCTTAGATAGATAAGAAAAGCCACGATCTAATGCCTGAACAGGATGTTCTATAAGTACTTCTACTTTAAACATAAAATCACCTCCTAAAAAAGAAAAAGCAGCCAGATGGCTACTTCATGTTCTCCTCGATAATCTTGACAATATCGTCTTTCGCACGCATAACATCATCGTTAACCACTACATGCTTATACTGATCTTTTGTCGCAATTTCTCTTCTTGCTTTATCAAGACGTTCTTTAATAACATCTTCAGCTTCTGTTCTACGTCCACGAATACGTTTTTCTAATTCTTCCATTGAAGGTGGTACTAAGAAGATTGTAAGAGCATCTGGTACTTTCTTCATAACCTGAAGTGCACCCTGTACTTCAATCTCTAATACAACATTCTTACCTTCATCTAGTAGCTGATCTACATAGGCTTTAGGTGTTCCATAATAATTACCTACAAACTGTGCGTATTCTAGTAATTCACCTTGCTCAATCTTTTTCTTGAATGTATCAACGTCTACAAAGAAATAATCGATCCCTTCTTTTTCGCCAGGTCTCTTATAACGTGTAGTCATTGAAATAGAATATGCAAGGTTTAATGATTCTTCTTTAAATAGTTGTTCTCTGACTGTTCCTTTGCCTACGCCGCTAGGTCCACTCAGGATAATTAGAAGGCCTCTTTTCACTTATCTACATCCCCTTTTTAAGTAATCCTACATGAATAAAACAGTGATGTCAAACACTTTTAAATGTGTTATACTAAGTCGGGTGATGAATATGGCATTTGATGGAATTGTATTGTCACGTGTTACAGAATTATTAAATGAAACAATTGTGACAGGACGTATTTCAAAATTATATCAGATATCGAAATATGAATTATTAATGACTGTTCGTGCACAGAATGAGAATAAGAAACTTCTTGTTTCTATTCATCCAATGTATGCACGTGTTCAGTTAACACAATTAAATTATCCTACACCTGATTTTCCTAACGCTCTCACAATGTTTTTAAGAAAACATATTGAAGGTTCGTTTATTGAGCGTATTGAACAGGTAGGGCTTGATCGTATATTAAAGATTACTTTAAGAGGTAGAAATGAATTCAAGGATCTTGTAGAGTATCATCTCTATATAGAAATCATGGGTAAGCATTCTAACTTTATTCTTACTAATAAAGAAGATAAGATACTAGAATGTTTAAAGAGAGTATCTCCAAGTGATAGTATACGTATTATGCAGCCAGGGATTACTTATAGCTACCCTCCTCTACTTGATAAGAAGAAGAATCCTTTTGAAAATACACCTAAAACAACAAATCTTGTGAAAGAGTTTGAAGGATTCTCTAAGGATTTAGCTGAAGAAGCAGCTTCAAGAATGGAACAAGGTGAAGATTTCAAAACTATTATGAATGAAATCAAAGAGAGTAAAGAACTTTATATAACTAGAGGTGATAAAGAAAAGTATCACGTCATTCCTTTACATTGTTTTGGAAAGAAGATAGATCATTATTCTCTTTTTGATGGATTAGATGCTTATTATCAATTTATTGATCAGAAGGATCGTATTAAACAGCAGACTTCTGATATTCTTCATTTTACTCAGAAAGAATATACAAAGAATATCAATAAGCTAGATAAGCTAGAAAAGACTTTATTTGATTCTCATAATAGTGATGAATATCGTATTAAGGGTGATTTATTGTATGCTTCTTTACATCTTATCCAAAAAGGGATGAAAGAAGTGACTGTAGATAACTATTATGATGGCACAAAGATGACAATTGAATTAGATGAGCGTTTTGATGGCAAAACAAACGCGAATCATTATTATAATAAGTATCAGAAGGCAAAGAATTCTTTAAAGGTTCTAGAGGAACAGATTGAGAAGACTAAAGAAGAGATCAATTACTTTGATACTTTAAATACCTTGATGGATAATGCAGATTATTATGATGCCATGGAAATCAAGGAAGAACTTGAAAACATGGGATATATTCGTAAGAAGAATGTCAAGAAGTTAAAGAAGAAAACACATCCTCATTATGATGTTTATCGTACTCGTGATGGTATTATTATTTATGTAGGTAAGAATAACTTACAGAATGATTATCTAACATTTAAAATGGCATCACGTAATGATATGTGGTTCCATGTGAAGGATATGCCTGGCTCTCATATTATTGTGCATGCAGAAAACTTGGATGAGTATACAATGAGACTCGCCGCAAATATTGCAGCATATTTTTCTAAGGGTAAATATAGTTCAAGTGTTCCAGTGAATTATTGTTTAGTAAAGAACTTAAAGAAGCCTCATACAAATAAGCCAGGTTTAGTTCTTTTAGGACATTATAAGACTATTTATATTGATCCTGATGATTCTTTCTATGATGAGTTAGAAAAAGTGGAGGATGCAAGATGAAATTAATACCTTGGAAGTTTAATAATGATATAGTAGAAGGCTATACTGTACCAGCTCATATTGATGGAAAGCTATTTAATATGAGTTATAATGGAATAGAAGACAAGCAGGTACTAGAAAACCGTAAAGAACTAGCCAAAATGCTTGATACAGACCTTGATCATATGGTCGCACCCTTACAGCGTCATACAACACATTATTTAAGTGTGAATAAAAAAGATGGTGGTAAGGGGATTTATAGTCAGAAGGATGCTTATTTAGGTTTTGATGCATTATATACTAGAGATACAGACTTAACTCTATTTACTTTCCATGCAGACTGCTGCCCTGTTCTATTATATTGTGAGAACCAGCATTTAATTGCTGCCATTCATTCAGGATGGAAAGGAACAGTGACTGAGATTGTAGGTAAGGTGACACGTCATTTAATTGAAGATGAAGGCTGTGACCCTAGTACTATATATGCTTATGTAGGGCCTTCTATTGAAGCACGAAACTTTGAAGCCATGGATGATATTATTGATTGTGTAAAGAAAATGAGCTTTGATACATCATCTTTCTATACTAAAAAAGATGAGACACATTATCTTCTTAATTCAAAAGGTCTGATCAAGCAACAATTATTAAATTGTGGTGTATTAGACGAACATATTGAAGTCAGTCCTTATTGTACAATGGAGAATGATGACTTGTTCTTTAGTTATCGTAAGACACATACTAAAAATCGTAATATTTCTATTATCAGACTTAAAAAATAGCTGGATTATTCCAGCTATTTTTGTATTTCACCAGCAAGTAATGCCATTGTATGAGGAATTTCTTCAATAAGTTTTTCAGGAATGACAGTATATGCCTGCTTTGCGACTTCATCTCCTGCACGTCCATGAATATAGACACCTAGTATTGCAGCTTCTAGTGGTTCATAACCTTGTCCTAATAATGAAGTAATAATACCTGCAAGTGTATCACCCATACCACCTACTGCCATCGCTTTATTACCAGATGCAATACGATAAGATGATTTGCCATCAGTCACAATTGTATGAGGTCCTTTTAAGACAAGTATGCAATGATATTGTGATGCAAAACTCTGTGCGGCAATCATTAAGTCAGGATAGTCTTCTACATGACATAAACGTTTGAATTCACCAATATGTGGTGTAAGGACCACTGAACGATCTTGTTTTTCTAGTAAGTGCATATTTCTAGAAAGAATTGTAAGTGCATCTGCATCAATTACAAGCGGACAGATAGAAGCAGTCATAATATCTATTACAGCTCTAAAGGCACTTTCTTCTAGTCCTAATCCACATCCTACTAATAATGCATCATAGCCATCAAAATCATCATAACGGAAGATCTGTGGTCTTAATACAGTAATCGCTTCAGGCATATAAAGAGGTAAAAGAGATGTTACTTTTTCTGAAGTAATAGTCTTTACTATACCTGCACCTGTATAATAGGCTGCTTTAGTGGCAAGTAATGGTGCACCTGTATATTGATCACTCCCTACAATTAAGCCATCTACACCATAAATATTCTTATAGCCATTATAAACTCTTTTTCTTAAATGTTCCTTTACATAATCCTCTTCTACATATTCAAATAACCCTGCTTCTTTAAAACAATCCTTAACAGCTAATGTTTCTAGAATGACTTTACCTGTATATTCTAATGAACGAGGATCTAAGAATCCTTGTTTTAAAGCAGTTAAGGTGACTGTAAAGTCAGCTTTTAAAGCACCCTCGTAAGCTTTACCTGTATTACAATCAAGTCCTGTAGGAATATCAATTGCCCCAATAGTTCCATTATAATTATTCATAATAGATTCTATAATGATTTTATACATCCCTCTAGGTGCACTATTTAAGCCAAATCCAAATAACCCATCGACAATACATTCATAATCATTCCAATTAATTGTATTAATATTATCTTCATCTACATAGATCAAATGATTCTCTTCACATTGATCACGATAATAACGATTGGCCTGTGATACCTTTCCTATATCTCCACTATAATAATAAATAACATGCTTTCCTAGTTTTTCTAGTTTTAATCCTAAAGAATAACCATCTGCCCCATTATTACCTGGTCCAATAAGAATCGCAAATCTATTATATTTTGTGAAATGATTGAGTAATGCATCACTTGCAAGATTAACAAGTTCTTCTATTTGATATCCATGTTCTAATAAATAAGCATCATATTGTTTTAATAAATCCTGTGTTCCTATGTACATATATAACACTCCCTTCTTAATTATTCTACCATAAAAAAAGGAAATCGAAATCGATTTCCTTAAAGATTATACTCTTCCTCCACCTGCATAATGCGCAGCATAATAAGATTCACCTAGAGAAGATGTGATAACACCCTTCTTTTCATTGGCAGCATGTACGAATCTGCCTCCACCTAAGTAAATACCTACGTGAGAGATACCTTTCTTATATGTGTTCTTGAAGAATACAAGATCACCAGGTTTTAATGCGTTTCTATCTACTCTTTGAGTACTATTGAACTGTACAGCAGCTGTACCGCTTAAAGAACGTCCATTTTGTCTATATACCCATCTAGTAAAGCTTGAACAGTCAAAGACATTAGGTCCTACAGCACCCATTCTATAACGACATCCAATCTTACCTAAAGCAGTCTGAATAAGAGCTGCATTTCTAGATTTAACTTCTACTGGTATATTCACTACAGTTGTATTACCAGTCTTATCTGTTGCAGTATAAGTAGCTGTATAGTTTCCTTCATTGTTTACATCAACATTCCCACTAATACCTACAGTCTTAGTAACATCACCATCTAAATTATCAATAGCAGATACAAGTAAAGAATTCCAGTTTACTGAAGTGCCTTCAGTAATAGATACTTTATTTGTATTCAATTTAATTTCAGGACCTCTGATATCCTTAATATTAAATGTACATTCCTGTTTAGTTTCATTGCCACTGTTATCAGTCGCAATGATTGTTGCTTTCTGTTCACTGTTTAACTTCTTTGTATCAATATCACCTTTAACAGTTAATACTGGTGAAGGATCAAAGTTATCAGATACATCAAAATAATCTGCAGGATTAAATGTATCACCATAGTTTACATCAAAAGACTGTGTTTTTTGAGTTAATGTTGGTGCAACAGAATCCTTAATATTAAATGATAATGTTTTTTCAGCCACATTGCCGGCGTTATCTTCTACATGAGCCACAACCTTCTGTTCTCCGATTACAGTTGTGTCAATTCCACCTTCGAAAGTGATGAATTCACTGACATCACCATCAACATTATCTGTTGCTTTCACGTAGTCTAATAAGTTATTAGAACCATTGGCTTCTACATCAATAATATATCCACCTTCAGTACGTGAAGCAATAACAGGAGCTTCATTATCAATAACCTGTACTTCAACTTCTTTATCAGTTGTATTCTGGAATGTATCAGTAACAGTTACTGTAACATGATAAGTACCTAACTGTTTTGCTTCATATGTTCCTGACTTAATAGAAACATCCATGATATCTAAATTATCACGGTTATCTGTGATTTCAAAGTCTGAAGGAGTTAAGTATGTTCCATAAGGAACAACAATTTTATTTGAATGAATAACAGGTGCCTGACGGTCAGCCGCTGCATAACCTACTAGCGCAAATGCAGAGATTGCGAATGCAGGTAATAATATTGTTTTCTGAGTTTTTATTCTATCTACAATTGCATGAAGAGTTACGGGGGCATTTTGAGTCATAGTTATTCTCCTTTTCTTTTCGACAATTGCGATTATAACACTATGCCCTATATCTGTCTACCATTTTCTTAAGATATTTTTAAGATTTTGTATTTTATATTGTATATATCAGTGTTTTTACATTTAAGATTTTATTAATAATTAATAATATCCTGATAGTTTTTTGGTATTTAGCATATATTTTCTTGGTGATTTTGTAGAATCCTAATTTATCAAACACATATATTCTGATCATTTCAACAACTGTACATAGAGTAAGTAGCAATAAAAAAGTCCTCCCTAAGGAGAACTTATTATCCAAGATATGCTTCTCTAACACGTGGGTTATTTGCAACATCATTTGCTTTACCTGATACAGTAATATTACCTGTTTCAAGTACATAAGCATGATCTGCGATAGAAAGTGCTTTATTCGCGTTCTGTTCTACAAGAAGGATGGTTACACCTTCTTTTTCATTAACTTCTTTAATGATATCAAAGATTTCATTGACAAGAATTGGAGAAAGACCCATTGATGGTTCATCTAATAGTAATAGTTTTGGTTTAGACATCAAAGCACGGCCCATTGCAAGCATCTGCTGCTCACCACCAGATAATGTACCAGCTAACTGTTTCTTTCTTTCTCTTAAACGTGGGAATAATGTATAAATATGTTCAAGGTCATTCTTAATGCCATCTGCATCATTACGAAGATAAGCACCCATTTCTAGGTTATCAGCAACACTTAACTGGGCAAAGATACGACGTCCTTCAGGAACCTGTGCTAGACCTTTAGAGACAATCTTATGAGCAGGAGTTTTCATGATGTTTTCACCATTAAAGATAATATCACCACTCTTACCGTTTAATAAGCCAGAGATGGCATGCATTGTACTTGTTTTACCTGCACCATTGGCACCAATAAGTGCAACGATTTCACCTTCTTCTACATTAAATGAAATCTTCTTAATCGCATTAATGACACCATAGTGTACTTCAAGATCCTTAACTTCTAATAACATCTTTAGCCCTCCTCTTCATTGCCTAAGTAGGCAGCTACAACATCAGGGTTGTTTCTAATTTCTTCAGGTGTACCAAAAGCAAGTACTGTACCAAAGTTTAATACTGCAATCTTTTCACAGATACCCATAACTAGCTTCATATCATGTTCAATAAGAAGAATTGCGACAGAGAACTTTTCTCTTACAATCTTAATAGTTTCCATTAATTCAGCTGTTTCTGTAGGGTTCATACCTGCAGCAGGTTCATCTAATAATAATAGCTTAGGTGCAGTCGCAAGTGCTCTCGCAATTTCAAGCTTTCTCTGTTTACCATAAGGTAAGTTCTTTGCCTTTGATTCCGCAAATTCTTCTAGATGGAAAACACGTAATAATGATAAAGCCTCTTCCTGCATAGCAGCTTCAGCCTTCTTATATTTAGGTGTATGGAATAATGCATCAAAGACAGTATAAGGATGGGAATAATGTAGCCCTACTTTTACATTATCAATAACACTCATTTCCTTAAATAAACGAATATTCTGGAACGTTCTAGCGATACCAGCTTTAGTGATCTTTATCGTATTCGCTTTTTTAATAGGCTGTCCTTCAAAAAGGATACGACCACTTGTTGGCTGATAAACACCTGTTAATAGGTTGAAGACAGTTGTTTTACCTGCACCATTTGGACCAATTAAACCAAATAACTGGTTCTTATCGATTTCAAAGTTAAATTCATCTACGGCTTTTAATCCGCCAAACTGAATACCAAGACCTTCTGCTTTTAATAATGGTGTACTCATTCTGGCTTCACCTCATCTTTCTTTTTAAAGAATGGAAGACGTTCCATGATTTGTTCGCCTTTACCAGTTCCTTTTAAAATCATAGCAGCAATTAATACAATTGCATATAACAACATTCTATACTGTGAGAATGAGATTAATAATTCTGGAATTATAGTAAGCACAATAGCTGCAATAATAGAACCTTTTAAGTTACCCATACCACCAAGTACTACCATAACTAGAATTTCAACTGATTTGTTGAAGTCAAATCCTTTAGGAAGGATAACTGTATAATAATGTGCATATAATCCTCCTGCAAGTCCTGCAAAAATAGCACTGACTGCAAAGGCAAATACTTTATAATAACCAACATCAATACCAGATAATTCTGATGCTGTTTCATCTTCACGAATTGAGATGATAGCACGCCCATGTCTAGATTTCACAATTGAATATACGACAAAGATTGTGATAATCATTGCAATAAAGACATAAACAAGATTTGTATTCAAAGGAATACCAATTAAACCTTTTGCGCCATTAGTGATTTCAAGGTTATTCATAACAACACGGATGATTTCATTGAAAGCAAGAGTGATAATACAAAGATAGTCACCTTTTAATCTTAATACTGGAATACCGATAATTAAACCAATAACACCAGCTGCAATCGCACCAATAAGTAATGATACAATAAATGGAAGATTTAAATAAATACTAATTAAAGCTGATGTATAAGCACCTACTGACATGAAACCAGCATGTCCTAAAGTAAGCTGTCCTAAATAACCAGCTGCTAAGTTAAGTGATACAGCGAGGATAATATTAATACCACAAAGAATTAATACACCCTGCCAATAAGAGTTAATAACAGATGTAGCTGTTCCTACCATCAATACCGCAAAGATCACAATTGAAAGAATGAATGATCTGAATAGTTCGTTTTTTAATAGTTTTTCCATAGACTACACCTTCTCTCTTACATTCTTACCAAATAAGCCTGCTGGCTTAACTAATAAGACGATAATAAGAATACCAAATACAACCGCATCAGAGAAATCTGAAGAGATATAGGCAATTGTAAGTGATTCTGCAACACCAAGCATTAAACCACCTACCATAGCTCCTGGTACACTACCGATTCCACCAAGTACAGCTGCGATAAATGCTTTAATACCTAACATTAAACCGATATATGGAGTAATTAATGAATAAGCACATCCATAAATAACACCCGCAATAGCACCAAGTCCTGAACCAATCGCAAATGTAAGAGATACTGTTGTATTTACGTTAATACCCATTAACTGGGCAGCACCCTGGTCTTCTGATACAGCACGCATTGCTTTTCCTAGTTTTGTCTTATTAATAAAGAATAATAAAACAGCAGTACATACAGCTGTTACTACAAGAGTAATAACAGTGATATATTTAATAGAAATACCACCAAGATTGATAGTCCCTTTTGGCATAATCTGTGGGAATGTACGAGCTGCACTACCAAAGATTAATAAGAATACATTTTCTAATAAGTAGCTGACACCAATGGCAGTGATCAATACTTCAAGTGAACCTTTACCTCTTAAAGGTTTATAAGCTACTTTTTCTGTTAAAACACCTAAAGCTGCAGTCGCAACTATAGAAAACAAAATTGCTGGAATAGGTCCTACAAAACCCATCGCGATTAATGCGAAATAAGCCCCTGCCATGATAATATCACCATGGGCAAAGTTGATCATTTTCGCAATACCATAAACCATTGTATAACCAATTGCAACTAAAGCATACATACTCCCAGTCGAGAGTCCGTTGATGATTTGGTTGATAAAGTTAATCATAATTACTTCTCCCCTCTAAAAATAAAAAAATAAGGAGAGATGAACTCTCCTTTATTCATCGTTATTTTGCAGTTACATACTGACCGTTCTTGATAGTAACGATATTTAATTCCTTAACAGGGTTGTGGTTCTTATCATAAGTGAATCCACCACAAACTGCTTCATCATCAGATACTTTGACCTTTGCTAATGCAGCATTTACCTTTTCAGGATCAGTTGATTTAGCTTTGTTGATAGCTTTCATCATAACAGTAACTGTATCATAAGCCATACCAGCGAACATACTTGGAGTTGTTCCATATTCTTTTTCATAAGCTTTTACGAATTCATATGCAGGACCGCTAGTTGCATCTTTGTTGTAACCACTTGTGAAGAAGCAGTTTTCAAAGTCTGCAGTGTTAACACCCTTAACACCAAGAACACCATCCCAGCCATCAGCACCAAATATTGGAGTCTTAACGCCAGAGTCTCTTAACTGTTTAGTAATAGATACAACTGATTCATAGTAGTCTGGTAAGAAAACAGCATCAGGATTAGCCTGTTTGATCTTAGAAATGAATGTTGAGAAATCTTTAGTATTTGCATTATATGCCTCATAGAATGAAACATTAACGCCCTGCTTCTTAGCTTCAGCTTTATAAGCAGCTGCAACACCTGTAGAATAATCAGATTCCTTGTTGTAAAGAACTGCTACGTTCTTGAAATCATATTTAGCTTTAGACTGTTTAGCTAAGTAAGTACCAGCATAAGAATCGTTTGTACAGATTCTGAATACGTTCTTATAAGCTGTTTTACCATTCATAGTGAATTTATCACCTGAAGCAGATGGTGAAAGAACTGGTGTGTTGTTCTTGCTTGAAGCACTTGCTACTGAAAGTGCAGAACCAGTTGTTACTGGTGAAAGAACTGCAGTGACCTTATCATCATTATATAACTTGTTATAGTCATTTACGGCTGTAGTTGGATCAGCCTTATCATCATAGTAAACGCCTGTAATCTTAGTGCCATGTTTCTTGTTATAATCATTAATAGCCATCTTCATAGCATTCTTTACGGCTGTACCATACTGAGAAGCTTCACCACTTAGTGGGCCGATAAAACCAAATTTAGGTGCTTTGATATCTGTTGTAGATGAATTCCCATTACTACAACCTACTAACATTGCTGCGACTGCACCAGCTGTCACGATTGTTTTAAATTTCATACATTATCCCTCCAATTTGTATATGCCCCTTATTATACAATCTCATTTGGGTTTGTCAATATAATTTCAGCACTATTTTTACAACAAAACAAATATTTTTGATTTTATTTACCTTTTTCCTAATTTATTGTATTGTTTTTGAAACCTCTTTAAATACTGAATAAGCACTTGCTAACGCAAAATGAATGTTATAACCACCACAATCCCCAGTGATATCTAATATTTCACCTGTCGCATAAAGATGAGGATAGTTGATGAATTCAAAAGATTCATTAAAATTAGAAATCATCAATCCCCCAAGGTCTGCCTGGGCAAATTCTTCACCTCTTAGCTCTTTGATAGTCAATTCTAGATGTTTTAGGAAGGATACAGGGTTCTTCTTATTTTCTAGTATTGGAACAAGTTTTGGATGAACTAAACCATCATAAGGACCACTCATTGTTTTTAATGTACGAATAATTGAATGTAGTTCTTGATCTGTAAATTCAGGATAGAAATCACATATGATTTTATCTCCAGGACGAGCATAGCGGCTTAATACCATTACTGCAATCCCACTGATACCATAATCAGTAAAAAGAAGTTCACCTTTTTCTTTATGTCCTTTTAAAGTAAATTCTCCCTTCATTCTCACTCCCTTTAATTTCTTATAGGCAGGTTCAGTCATCAACTGAGTAATAGTAGGTCTCATAGGACGATAATCTACTTCTAGAGAATTAAAAAGTGTTCTTCTATCTTTCATACCTGATAATTTACCAGCAGGAGTACCGCAGGCAATAGTGACATAATCTGCCTGATAATCCTTATTGATGGCATGTATTAAATAACCGTGCTTATTCTTTTTAATAGATAAGACTTCTTCCTCGCAGATAATTTCTACACCATATTCTTCTGCTCTATTTAAAAATAATGTCTGTACAGCTTTGGCTGACTCACTATAAGGGTATAAGAGATTACCCATATATTTTGTATAAAGGCCAATATCCTTAAGTGCTTCTACTATATCAAAATCATGAATGATATCATTTACCCATGGTTTGATGTCTCCATCATAATGTGCCTTGTCTAGATCCTTGTTAGAAAGATTACAACGCCCATTACCTGTAGCTAAAAGTTTCTTTAATGGTTTGTCATTGGCTTCAAGTACAACCACATCCATATCTAGATATTTTTTTAATAAAATAGAAAGATATATACCTGATATACCTCCCCCAATAATAATCATTTTCTTTTTCATTTTTATACACCTCGATACAATAGTAATGCATTTCCAGTGTATTTTCCAATTCTTTATTGAAATAATTAGTCTTTGTGTTTATAATGTGTAAGGAAATTTACAAGGAGGAATTAGATTATGGGTAGAGCTCATGAAGTACGTAAAGCCGCAATGGCAAAGACTGCTGCTAAGAAAACTAAACTTTATTCTTACTATGGTAAAGAAATCTATTTAGCAGCGAAGGCAGGCGGCCCTGAACCGGACGGTAATCTAAGCCTTAGAAGATTAATTGAAAAAGCAAAGAAAGATCAGGTTCCTGGAGACGTTATCAAGCGTGCGATTGATAAAGTTAAGAACGGTGCTGTAGAAGATTATGAAAGTGTACAGTTTGAAGGTTTTGGTCCTTCAGGATCAACTGTTATTGTTAAATGTTTAACAGATAACATCAACCGTACTATTTCACAGGTACGTCCTGCATTCACTAAATCAAAAGCTAAGCTTGGTGCTGAAGGTTCAGTATCTTATTTATATGATGTAGAATCTGTTGTTCAGTTCAAAGGAATGGACGAAGAAACTGCAATTGATGCATTAATCGAAGGCGAAGTTGATCCTAAAGATATCGAAACTTTAGAAGATGGCAGCTTAAAGATTACTGGTGAACCAACTGATTATAACGCAATCAAGACAGCTATTGAAAATAAGCTTCCTGATGTTGAATTTGATGTTGACGAAATCCAAACTAAACCACAGGAAACAGTTGAACTTGAAGGTGAAGATATGGTTTTATTTGAAAGACTAATGAATCTTCTTAATGACTGTGATGATGTTGACCAGGTTTATCACAATGTTTCTAACTATGATGATGGTGAAGAAGAATAGCGAGAGCTATTCTTTTTTTTGCAAAAAAAATACGGTTCTTATGAACCGTATCTGTATTATTTATGAGCAATTACATCTTCTTTAATAGCTTGGTCACTGACTGCTTTGGCAACAGTCACTGCCACGCGCGCGTCAGTTGCACGAGGGATGATGTAATCCTTGTTTAATTCTTCATCGCTCACAAGACTTGCTAAGCCCTTTGCAGCAGCTAATTTCATACCTTCAGTAATCTTAGTGGCATGAACATCTAAAGCGCCTCTAAATAAGCCTGGGAAAGCTAATACATTATTGATCTGGTTAGGGAAGTCTGAACGTCCAGTTCCTACGACTGCAGCACCTGCATCCACTGCATCATGATATTTGATTTCAGGTTCTGGATTAGCCATTGCGAATACAATTGGCTTTTCTTTCATTGACTGAACCATTTCTTTAGTAAGAAGGCCTGGAGCTGAAACACCAATAAAGACATCTGCTTCTTTGACTGCTTCTGCCATAGTCATACGTTTATTAGATTTGTTTGTGATTGCAGTTAATTCCTGAGTTAAGAAGTCATACTTATCATAATCATCCTTGATCACAATACCATTGATATTAAAGCCATAGATTTCCTTAACACCTAAGTCATGAATCATATGGATAATAGAGCTTCCTGCAGCACCTGTACCACTGACTACTACAGTGACATCTTCCGGTTTCTTATCTACAACCTTTAAAGCATTCACTAAAGCAGCAGTAACGACAATAGCTGTACCATGCTGATCATCATGGAATACAGGAATATCTAATTCCTTCTTTAGTGTTCTTTCAATTTCTACACAACGTGGTGCACTGATGTCTTCTAGGTTAATACCACCAAAAGTTGGGGCAATCTGTTTACAGAACTTAATGATTTCCTGAGGATCCTTTGTATCAATACAAAGAGGAACAGCATCAATATTCGCATATTTCTTAAATAGAATAGATTTACCTTCCATAACTGGAAGTCCTGCAGCTGGTCCAATATCACCAAGTCCTAGTACAGCAGTTCCATCACTGACTACTGCCACACTATTCCCCTTCCATGTATAATCATAAACTGTTTCTGGATTATTGTGGATTTCACGACATGGCTGTGCAACACCAGGTGTATAAGCCATAGACAAATCTTCCATTGTTTCCATAGGTACCTTCACATTGATTTCCATCTTACCATGATGTTCTTTATGAAGTGCTAATGCTTTTTCATATATATCCATACTTTTTTCTGCCACTCAAAATGTGATTAAATATACTCACATCGAGATAATGTAAGTTCTC
>ERZ838483.925-NODE-925-length-31432-cov-15.060841_pt1 | contig 31432 bp, 30 predicted proteins | sample MGYA00519939_ERZ838483 | MGnify/ENA primary metagenome ERZ838483 (study PRJEB31850, sample SAMEA3708836) | human gut metagenome | biome: human gut; feature: human-associated habitat; material: faeces | place: China | collected 2014 ... | reverse complement strand
AGAACTTGCCGCACATGGAGCAGGTGTCGCTGTGGTCGTCTTCGGGCAGGCGGGCATCACGGATGGCCTTGGCGGTCTCGGGGTCGATGGCGCAGGCAAACTGTGCGTCCCAGTCCAGCACCCGGCGGGCGTCGCCCATCTTGTCGTCGATGTCGCGGGCATGGGGGATGCCCTTGGCGATGTCGGCGGCGTGGGCGGCAATTTTGGACGCCACGATGCCCTGCTTGACGTCATCCACATTGGGCAGGGCCAGATGCTCTGCAGGAGTGACATAGCACAGGAACGCTGCACCGCTGGCGGCAGCCACGGCACCGCCGATGGCCGCCGTGATGTGGTCGTAGCCGGGGGCAATGTCGGTCACCAGCGGTCCAAGAACGTAGAACGGAGCGCCCATGCAGATGCTCTTCTGCACCTCCATATTGGCGGCGACCTGATTCAGAGGCACATGGCCCGGGCCCTCCACCATGACCTGGACATTGTGGGCCCAGGCGCGTTTGGTCAGCTCGCCCAGACGCACCAGCTCTTCGATCTGGCAGACATCGGTGGCGTCGGCCAGGCAGCCGGGGCGGCAGGCGTCGCCCAGAGAGATGGTCACATCGTGCTCTTCGCAGATGTCAAGGATCTCGTCAAAGTGCTCGTAGAACGGGTTCTCGTTGCCGGTCATGCACATCCAGGCAAACACGAGGGAGCCGCCGCGGCTGACAATGTTCATCTTCCGCTTATGCTTGCGGATCTGGTCAATGGTCTTGCGGGTGATGCCGCAGTGCAGGGTGACAAAGTCCACGCCGTCCTCTGCGTGCAGGCGGACCACATCAATGAAATCCTGTGCCGTCAGGGTGGCCAGGTCGCGCTGGTAGTGGATGACAGAGTCATACACGGGCACCGTGCCAATCATGACAGGGCACTCGTGGGTCAACTTCTGGCGGAACGGCTGGGTGTTGCCATGGCTGGAAAGATCCATGATGGCCTCGGCACCCATGTTGACGGCGCTCATCACTTTCTGCATCTCGATATTATAATCCTTGCAGTCGCGGGAGACGCCCAGGTTGACGTTGATCTTGGTGCGCAGCATGCTGCCCACGCCCTCGGGGTTGAGGCAGGTGTGGTGCTTGTTGGCGGGAATGGCCACCTTGCCCTCCGAGACCCACTGCCGGATCTCTTCGGGAGTGCGGTACTCTTTCTTGGCCACGACCTCCATTTCGGGGGTCACGATGCCCTTGCGGGCGGCGTCCATCTGTGTGGTGTAAGTCTGCATACGATAAATCCTCCAAGTTGAACTCTCTCGATTTATTCCTGAATGGCGTCCGGTGCGCCGTTCATCCATGTGAAAATGTCCTTGCCGCCCAGCGTGTGATCCAGCGGGCCGGAGCCAGCGCCCAGGTCCAGCCCGGCGGAAAGGGCGGCGGTGATGTAGCCTTTGGCCCGCGCGATGGCCTGCGGCAGGGAATACCCCTTGGCCAGGTTCGCCGCAATGGCGCTGGAAAGGGTGCAGCCGGTACCGTGGGTGTTGGGGTTTGCAATCCGCCTCCCCGCGAACCAGGTCTCGGTGCCGTCGGCCTCCACCAGTAGATCATCCGCGTCGGTGTCGCTGTGGCCGCCCTTGAGCAGTACGGAGCAATCGCAGTCAAACGCAATGGCGCGGGCGGCGGCCAGCATCTCTTCCCGGCTGTGGATGGGACGGCCGGAGAGCACTTCGGCCTCCTGCCGGTTGGGGGTGATGACCTCGGCCAGCGGGAACAGCTGCTCCCGCAGGGAGCGGACGGCGTCCGTTTCCATCAGGCGGGAGCCGGAGGTGGCCACCATGACGGGGTCCACCACGATGTGCCGGGCCTGATAGAAACGCAGCCGCTCGGCGATCGTCGCAATGAGCGGGGCGGAAGATACCATCCCGATCTTGACGGCGTCGGGGCGGATGTCGGTAAACACCGCGTCGATCTGCTGTGCGAGGAAAGCAGGGGAAACTTCAAGGATGCCGGAAACGCCGGTGGTGTTCTGGGCCGTCAGCGCGGTGATGGCGCTCATGGCAAACACACCGTTCAGGGTCATGGTTTTGAGATCAGCCTGGATTCCGGCGCCTCCGCTGCAATCGCTTCCTGCGATGGATAATGCGGTCTTCATGAAAAATCTCCTTTGCATGAATTTTATAGCGCGGCAAAAGGTGGTGCCCCCAATCTGCCGCGGACTCCTCCAGCCGCCTTTGGCGGCAGCCCCCTCATAGAGGGGGCCTTTCTGCCTCCCTCCCTGAGGGAGGTGTCATCGCGCGGGCGATGACGAAAGGAGTTACAGTTTTCGGACCATCTCGCGCAGCTCTCTGCACGCGGCTTCGATATCCGGCTGTGCAAAGATGGCGCTGATGACGGCGATGCCGGCCTCTCCGCAGCCGGCAAGCTGGAGCAGGTTCTCCCTGTGGATGCCGCCGATGGCCACCACCGGGATGGGAACACTGGCGCACACATCCGCCAGCACCTGACGGGAGATCACGTTGGTGTCCGTCTTGGTGTGGGTGGTAAACATGGCCCCGCAGCCCAGATAGTCGGCCCCGTCCGCAAAAGCCTTTTGGGCCTCCGCCACATTGTGGGCCGACACGCCGATGATCTTGTCCGGGCCCAGCAGGCGGCGGGCCTCGGCGGCGCTCAGGTCGTCCTGCCCCACATGCACGCCGTCCGCACCGCACAGCTTTGCCAGCGGGACATTGTCATTGAGGATGAACGGGACATGGTACGCTCTGCAGAGGGCGGAAATTGTTTTTGCCTCGGCCAGCATATCGGCGTCGTCCAGGTGCTTTTCCCGCAGCTGAACGCAGGTGGCTCCGCCTTTCAGGGCGGCTTCCACCTGCTGGGGCAGGGTCTGTCTGCCGACCCAGGCGCGGTCCGTCACGGCATAAAGCCGCAGCATCTCAGCGGTACAGTTCATAACACAGCTCCTTTGGCAAAATTCAGGTCAGGCTGGCCTGCATGGAGCGCAGCGCGCCCGAACGCTGCAGGCTGAACAGCAGCACGCCCGCAATGACGGCACCGCCGGCCGTGGAGACCAGGAACGGGATGATGTAGGCGTAGAATGCGATGTCACCGGCGCTCTTGCCCATGAGCAGGATGGCCACCGGGTAGGCGCACAGCCCGCCCAGGATGGAGGTGCCAAACACCTCCGCCACCAGCGTGGGGAGCAGCTGTTTTGCCTTATGGTAGGTCAGCCCGCAGAGCAAAGCCCCAAACATGCTGCCGGGGAATGCCATCAGGCTGCCCAGCCCCAGCAGATTGCGCAGCAGCGAGGCCACAAAGGCCACGCCCACCCCGTAGTAAGGGCCCAGCAGCACGGCGCACAGGATGTTGACCATGTGCTGTACCGGGGCGCACTTGCTGCCAAAGATGGGAAAGCTGAACACGCTGCCCACCACGGCAAGCGCGCAGAACATTCCCGCCAGAGCGAGTTTTTTCACTGAGAGATTTTTCATGAAGATGCCTCCTTTGCAAAATACGGCAAAACAAAAACAGGAGACGCCTGTTACGGTGTCTCCTGTAAAAATCCATATCTTCAAAGTATGCACTTCGACGTTATGACTTCCTACGGCGGCATTATCCGCATCAGGTTAAAGGGTCGAAGTTCGGGTACTTCCTCTCAGCCTGCTTTACAAGCTCCCCTGTATTTGTGTTGACGCCCATATTCTACACCCGTCGGCTCCAAATTGCAAGAGTCGATTTGCTATACAATTTTCGTCCGGTATGCTATACTGAAAAAAACGCCTGCAAAAATCAGAAGCAGGCGCAAAAAGGAGATTTGACTTATGGGTCTTGTCAAAGCAGCATTGGGCGCCGCTTCCAGCGTGATGGGCGACCAGTGGAAAGAATACTTTACCTGCAGTGCTCTCCCGGCGGATGTTCTGGCCGTCAAAGGCGAAAAAAAGCAGAGCGGCCGCTCTGCCAACCGCCATGGCAGTGAGAACATCATCACCGATGGCTCCATCGTGGCCGTGGCTGAGGGCCAGTGCGCCCTCATCGTGGAGCAGGGCAAGGTGGTGGATCTCTGCGCCGAGCCCGGTGAGTACACCTACAATACCGGTACCCAGCCCTCCCTGCTCAGCGGCGGGCTGGCCAAGAATATTGATGACATCTTTGCCGAGATGGGCAAGCGCTTTGCCTTTGGCGGCCAGGAAGCCACCGACCAGCGGATCTACTACATCAACACCAAGGAGCTGCCCGGCAACAAATACGGCACCCCCAGCCCGGTGCCGTTCCGGGTGGTGGACCAGCGGGCCGGCATCGACATGGACATCAGCATCCGGTGCTTTGGCGAGTACAGCTACCGCATCACCAACCCCATCCTGTTTTACACCAATGTCTGCGGCAATGTGGAAAACGCCTATCTCCGTGAGACGCTGGACAGCCAGCTCAAGACCGAGCTGCTGACGGCCCTGCAGCCGGCTTTTGCCAAGATCAGCGAGCAGGGCATCCGCTACTCGGCTCTGCCCGGCCATACCATGGAAATGGCTGACGCCCTCAACGAGGTGCTCTCCGCCAAGTGGAAGAACCTCCGCGGCATTGAGATCGTCTCCCTCGGCGTGTCCGGCGTCAAGGCCAGCGAGGAAGACGAGGCCATGCTCAAGGCCATGCAGCGGGATGCCGCCTACATGGACCCCACCCGGGGCGCTGCCCATCTTGTGGGTGCCCAGGGCGACGCCATGCGGGCCGCTGCCGCCAACACCAGCGCGGGCCCGGCCATGGCCTTTATGGGCGTGAACGCGGCTGCCGCTGCGGGCGGAGCTGACGCTCAGACGCTCTACCAGATGGGGGCCCGGCAGGCGGCGGCACAGCCCGCTCCGGCTCCCGCCGCGGGCTGGAAGTGTGCCTGCGGCCAGAGCGGCAACACGGGCAAATTCTGCACGGCCTGTGGTGCTCCCAAACCGGAGGCACCCACGGTCTGGGTGTGCAGCTGCGGCACCAAGAACAGCGGCAAGTTCTGCTCTGAGTGCGGCAAACCCCGCCCGGCGGCCCAGTGCGCCAACTGCGGCTGGAAGCCTGCCGACCCCACCCGGCTGCCCAAGTTCTGCCCGGAATGCGGCAAGCCCTTTGGGGCGTAAGGGGGCATGAACTATGCCGAATGAAACCACCAATTACCAGTGCCCGGCCTGTACCGGCCCGCTGCGGTTCGACAGCGCCACGGGCAAACTGGTCTGTGATTACTGCGGCTCCACCTATGAGGTCAAGGAGGTGGAGGCCCTTTATGCAGACAAGCAGAAAGCCTCTGACACCGCCGCCCGGCAGCGGCCCCAGGGCCCCGTCTGGGGCGAGGAGGAAGCCGCCGGCCTCACCAGCCGCACCTGCTCTTCCTGCGGGGCCGAGCTGGTCTGCGACGGTACCACCGCTGCCACCACCTGCCCTTACTGCGGCAACCCCACGGTGCTGGGCGGGCAGCTCTCCGGCAAGCTGAAGCCGGAGTACATCATCCCATTCAAGCTGGATCGCAAGGCAGCCGTGCAGAACCTGAACAAATACTACAAGGGCAAAAAGTTCTTGCCAAAGGCGTTCAAAGAGCAGAACCACGTCGAAGAGATCCAGGGCGTGTATGTGCCGTTCTGGCTCTACGACGCCACTGCCGATGCCCGGGGCGCTTATGAGGGCGAAGTGACCGAGAGCCACCGCGAGGGGGATTACGTCGTCACCAATACCCAGCACTACAATGTGGCCCGCGCGGGCGAGGCGGACTTTATCAAGGTGCCCGTGGATGGCTCCAGCAAGATGCCGGATGCCCACATGGATGCCATTGAGCCCTTTGATTACAGCGCCATTCAGCCGTTCTCCACGGCGTACCTGCCCGGCTTCCTGGCCGACCGTTACGACGAGGACGAGGAAAAGTGTCTGCCCCGGGCCACCCGCCGGATGGAAAACACCACCCGTGCGGCCCTGCGGGAGACCATTGACGGCTACTCTGAGGTACACACCAAGGCGGAGAACATCAACATCGACATCCGCAAGGCGCACTACGCCCTGCTTCCGGTCTGGATGCTCCACACCCGCTGGAACGACAAGGACTTCCTCTTTGCAATGAACGGCCAGACCGGCAAGCTCATTGGCGACCTGCCCGTGGACCCCAAGCGGGTCGCTGCCTGGTTTGCGGGCATCAGTCTGCCGCTCATGGTCATTCTGGCACTGTTTCTGTACGGCTGAGGGGGTGTGAGCGCAAAATGAAAAATCGGATGTGTAAAACAAACTGTTATAAAAAGTGCTGTGCTTTTCTGGCCGCTCTGCTGATGCTTGCGGTGCTGGCTCTGCCCGGTATGGCGGCGGCTCCCCTCGTACGGGACGAGATGGGCCTGTTTGATGCCGATACCTACAACGAGCTGGAACAGAGCGCGGAAGCGGCTTCCAGCGGCCACGATTGCGACGTCTATTTCCTTGTGGTCAACGACATCGGCGATGCCAACCAGCGGGATTTTGCCAAGAATTATTATGTGAACAACGGTCTTGGCAGCGGTGAGGGCAAAAGCGGCATCCTCTTCCTGCTGGCGGTGGGTTCCCGCAAGTATGTCACCATCACCTATGGCGGCGGTGTCACGGCCTTTACCGATTACCGCATTGAGCAGATGGAGGACGACATCGTCCCCAAGCTCTCGGACGGCGACTGGGCCGGGGCGGCCCGCACCTACATCGAGATGGCAGATTACACGCTGGACTACTATGCCGAGCATGGCGAGCCCATTGATGTGGACAACGACCTGGGCGCCGAGGGCCTCCTCTTTGTCATTGGAATCCCGGCGGCCATTGCGGCAGGTGTCTGCCTGGTGTTCTACCACCAGATGAAGACGGCCAAGGAGAAGACCGAGGCGGACGATTACATGCCCGGCCTCAAGCTCCGGGTCAAGCGGGATGTCTACACCCACACCACGCAGACCCGCGTCTATGACCCGCCCAAGGAAGAAAAATCTTCCGGCGGTGGCTCCTCCACCGACAGCGACGGCTTCGGCGGCTCGTCGGGTGGTTCGTTCTGAGTAAAAAACGGGCAAAAAAATACTCCGTGCATTTGCACGGAGTATTTTTTTGCCTTGTTACAACATCCTGGACAAAAATGCTTTCAGTCTCGGGTGCTTGGGGTTGGAGAAGAGCTCCTGCGGGGGCTCATCCTCTTGGATGCGGCCCTCGTCGATGAAGATGACGCGGTTGGAGACTTCGCGGGCAAAGCCCATCTCATGGGTGACCACCAGCATGGTGATGCCGGTGTGGGCCAGCTCTTTCATCAGCTCCAGCACCTCGCCGACCATCTCCGGGTCCAGGGCGGAGGTGGGCTCGTCAAACAGGATGACGTCCGGGTCCATGGCCAGGGCACGAGCAATGGCAATGCGCTGCTGCTGGCCGCCGGAAAGGCTCTTGGGGAAGACATTGGCCTTATCGGACAGGCCCACGCGGGCCAGCAGCTCGTCGGCACGGGCGGAGGCCTCCTGCTTGTTCTTGAGCTTGAGCAATTCCGGGGCCAGGCAGAGGTTCTGCTTGACGGTCAGGTGGGGGAAGAGGTTGAAGTGCTGGAACACCATGCCCATCTTCTGGCGCACGGAGTCAATGTGGGCTTCGTCCACTTCCACGCCCTCAAATTTGATGCTGCCGCCGGTGGGGATCTCCAGCCGGTTCAGGCAGCGCAGGAACGTGGATTTGCCGCAGCCGGAGGGGCCGATCAGGCAGACCACATCGCCGCGGTAAATGTCAATGTCGATGCCCTTGAGGACATCCAGCATGGGGGTGGCCTTTTTGGCGCCTTTGAGCTTCTCGCCGCCGTAGGTTTTGGTCAGGCCGCGGACTTCCAGAATTTTATCGGTCACTTTGTGCCAGCCTCCTCTCAAACTTTGCCAGCAGCCGGGTAAACAGCATGACCAGGAGCAGATAGATCAATGCAACGCCCAGCAGCGGGTACATGGCTTCGTAGGTACGGTTCATAATGCCCTGCGCGGCATACAGCAGCTCTTTGCCGCCGATGGTCGTGATCAGGGAGGTATCTTTCAGCAGGATGATGAACTCATTGCCCAGGGCCGGCAGCACGGCACGGATGGCCTGCGGGATGATGATGACCACCATGGTGGTCATGTAATTCAGGCCCAGGCTGCGGCCGGCTTCCATCTGGCCGGGATCCACGGCCATCAGGCCGCCGCGGATGATCTCCGAGACATAAGCGCCGGAGTTGATGCCCAGCGTCAGCGCGCCCACTATGGTAAAGTTGCGGCTGTTGGCAAAAATGACCATGCTCATGATGAGCAGCTGCACCATCATGGGCGTGCCGCGGATAATGGTGGTGTACACCTCGCAGATGGCATTGAAGAAGCCCAGCACGGGGTTGCGGTGGTTGGGGCGCTGCTGGTCGTGGGCCACACGCACCAGAGCCACCAGGCTGCCCAGCACGATGCCCAGCGCCAGCGCCATGGCGGTGACCAGCAATGTGGTGCCTACGCCCCGGATGTACTGCATCCAGCGGTCTTTCAGGATAAAGGCTTGATAAAACTTGAAAAAGAACTCCTGCCCGAAGTTGAGCTTGGTACCGCTGTTGAGCAGCTCTTTGAGCAGTTCGTATTGAGCAGCCATTCGCATCCTCACTTTCCGATTTTGTCAGATTTTTGTAACCTTATTTTTCTAAAAAAGGGGAGGAGCCCCAAAAGGGACCGCCTCCCCGTGGTTCTTGTGGTACAGCAGCTGATTATTCAGCGGTGATGTACTTGTCCACGATGGACTGCAGGGTGCCGTCAGCTTTCAGCTCTTCCAGAACAGCGTTGACAGCGTCCTCCAGAGAGGAACCCTTTGCCATGCCGATGGCGTAATCTTCCTCAGCGTAGCTGGTGTCCAGAATGACCAGGCCGGGGTTGGCGGCGACGAACTCCTTGGCGGGAGCGTTGTCGATGACCACAGCGTCCACCTGGCCGTTGTTCAGAGCCTGCACAGCGGTCAGACCGTCATCGTAAGCCACGACGTTCTCGTCGCCGAAGTCATCAGAGCAGTAGATGTAGCCGGTGGTGCCGCGCTGGGTGCCGATCTTCTTGCCAGCCAGATCATCGGGGGAAGCAATGTCAGAGCCCTCGGGCACGATGATAGACTGGATGCCGGTAGCGTAGCTGTCGGAGAAGTCCATCACAGCCTTGCGCTCGTCGGTCACGGTGACGCCAGCCATGACGATGTCGGCCTTGCCCTGCTGCACGCTCAGCAGCGCGGCGTCAAAGTCCATGTCATCGATCTGCAGCTCCAGGCCCAGCTTGTCAGCGATGGCCTGAGCGGTCTCGATGTCGATGCCCTCAAACTCACCGGCATCGGTGGTCATCTCGTACGGAGGGAATGCGGCGTTGGTAGCCATGGTCAGCTTGCCGGCCTCAACGGTGGTCAGCTCGGTGGCGGCAGCGGAAGCAGCCTCAGAAGAAGCGGCGGCGCTGGAAGCGACGGAAGAGGCGGCAGCGGAAGAAGCAGTGCTGGAGGAACCACCGCAGGCAGTCAGAGCCAGAGCGGCAACGGTCAGACCAGCGGCAGCCATAAAGCTGCGGCGAGTAATCTTTTTCATATTCAAACACTCCTCTGTTGATTGTATAATCTTACAGCTCCCAACACGATGCGATTCATCGAAACTTTGGGAAGTGAACTTAGTATAGATTGTACAAAATCAAAAGTCAAGCGTTGTGCAAAAATTCCGTAAAATTGAAACCGATTTGCAAACAATTATGCAGAAAAGGGATGAAAATGAATGTATATATGCGGATGAATGAGAAAACACGCGCTCAACGCCTGCGGTGAGGCAGGGGGATGCCCAGCACCAGCGCGATGCCAGTGGCCAGCGCGACGGCGATTTTAAAAGTGGAAATACCATTGGAAAGGGCCAGCGCATTGTTGCTCTGGATAAAATAATAGGCCGTGTAGTAGATACCGGCTCCCGGCACCAGCGGGAAGATGCCCGGCAGCAGAAAGACCGTTACCGGGGCTTTGAGCAGGATGGCCAGCACCCGGGTGAGCAGCGTCAGCGGGATGACGGCCAGCAGGGAAGCGGTGGTGCTGTCGGCTCCCAGCAGGACAGCCAGCTCGTACACCAGCCAGCCCGCACCGCCCACCAGCGCGCAGTAAGGCAGCAGCCGCCGGGGGCAGGCAAACAGGATGGCAAAGCTCAACGTGCCCGCCGCTGCGAGGAAAAACTGGGCCACAAGCGTGCCAATGGTCGCATTGGTCAGCAGACTCATGCAATGTTCACCCCCGTCAGCAGAGAATAGCACAACAGCACAAAACCGGTGCCGATGGCGATGCAGGCGGCCACCAGCAGGGCGTCGATCATCCGGATGGTGCCGGAGAGGTAATCGCCCTGCACAAAATCCCGGATGCCCATGGTAAAGGCGATACCGGGGGTCAGGATCATCAAAGTGCCAATGATGGCATGGCTGGCCTCGGTGCCCAGCAGATGACATAGCGGCAGGCAGACCAGCGTGATGAGGGAAGCCGTGGTGATCTTCCGGAAGCCGCCCGGCAGGTTGAGCCGCTCACACAGCAGCAGGTAGCTGCTGGCGGCAAGGCCCGCCACGGCTGCCGCCAGCCCGGCCCGGAGGGTGCCGCCAAAGATCATGGCAAAACAGAACGCGCCGGAAAGCCCTGCCGCCAGCTGCACCCGGTCGTTCGGGAACGGAATGCGCTGGGCCCTGGCCAGCTGGGCCTCTGCCTCGTCCAGCGTGAGGCCCCCCGCGGCGATCTGGCGGGAAAGCTCGTTCACCGCCGCCACCCGGCCCAGATGGGTGGTGCGGACGGGCACATTGCGCACTTCGCTGATCTCAGCCGTGCCTGCGCTGGCAAAGATACCGTTGGTCAGAATATAAACATGGAACTCCCGCAGGTGGAAGCTCCGGGCCATGATCTCCATGGTCTGCTCCACCCGGAACACCTCGGCGCCGTTTTCCAGCAGCGTCTGGCCTGCCGCCATAATAAAATCCATAATGCGGCGGCGCTGTTCCTCATCGGGATAAAGAACCCTCTCGCTCATCGGGGGCCTCCTTATAGAAAAGTGATAAACGATACCGCTCTATTTTATCATGTCCGCAACTGGCGCACAAGAGGGAGAGGCAAAATAAAAAGGAGCCATGCGTACATGACTCCCTCTATCACACAGTGATTCTGCTAAACTTGGTTGTTTTTCGTCGGTGGCTATGCTACAATGAAAAGCGGAAAGGTGCTGTCTGTAACAAAGGTGGTCATGCTTCCCCCGGCGGGTGTTCGGGGGCTGTATCACCTTATTGCTGGTTCCCCCGGACGCAAGAAAGGGGGGATGCTGCATGGAGTGGAATGATGTGTTCCAGCTGTTCGTCGTCATTGGCGGCACAGTTGTTGCGACGTTTCAAATCTCGTGGGCAATCTTCAAAGAGATCCATAACAATAAGAAATGACCGCCCTCAGTCTCCAAACGTGAGCGGTCATTCTTATTGACTTGTTAGCCGGAGGAAGCTGACCATTGCGGACAGCGCCTTTTCTATAGATAGTATAGCCAATTTTACACGCACTGTCAAGAAAAGAACCGCCAAAACCGTAATTTCCTACTAAAAAACTTCGTTTCACCTGTTGACAAATCGCGCTGAGGCGATTACAATAAATGCAATATCACAAAAATGGCTGTGAAGAGAAGAGTAGGTTTTCGCATTGAGCCTTACCAGAGAGCCCGGACGGTGGAAAAGGGCAGGAAACAGGGAACGGAAAATGGTCTCGGAGCCGCGTGGGCGAAGCACAAGAGCGCTAAGCCTGCGACGGGTACGCCCGTTAAAGCGTCCGGCTGTACGCCGCGTGAGCCGAGCTCAGCTCCCGCTGCCGCAGCTTCAAGGCCGTACCTGTGAGGGTGCGGTAAAACAAGGTGGTACCACGGAAGTTTCAAGCTCCCGTCCTTGCAGGGTGAATGCCCGGTGAGGACGGGGGCTTTTTTATTGGCTTCCGGTGCACGGGTGCGGAATGGTGCCGCGCCGTGCAGAACAAACATTTTTTCATTTTATCCAAAGAATAGAGAGGGATACTGTTATGATTACTCGTCGTGATTTTCTGAAAGTGACCGGTGTGGCCGCTGCTGCCGCTGCCCTGACCGCCTGCGGTGGTTCTTCTTCCACTGCTTCTACCGCTTCCTCTGCTGCTGCCAGCACCGCTGCTTCTGCTGTGGCCAAGCTGGACAAGGTCAAGGTGGCTGTCCCCAACGACACCACCAACGAGGCCCGCGCTCTGACCCTGCTGGAGAAGAATGGCTTCTTCAAGCTCAAGGCCGATGCAGGCCTGACCGCCACCAAGAACGACATCGAGGAGAACCCCCTGAACGTCACCGTCGATGAGGTCGAGGCTGCTCAGGTGCCCAACGTCCTGCAGGATGAGGACTACGCTGTCATTAACTCCAACTACGCGATCTCCGCTGGTCTGGATCCCATGACCGACGCTCTGGCGATGGAAGACGGCACCTCTGCTTACGTCAACGTGCTGGTCTGCAAGGAGGGCAACGAGAACGAGCCCAAGATCAAGGCTCTGGTGGCTGCTCTGCAGAGCCAGCAGGTCAAGGACTTCATGGATGAGAACTACAAGGGCGCTGTCGTCTCTGTTGTCGAGAACCCCACCGACGGCTATGATTCTTCCATTGATTACGACGCGCTGAACGGCGAGACCGTCAGCTGCGCGGCTACCCCGGCTCCCCACTGCGAGGTGCTGGAGGTCTGCAAGGACATCCTGGCCGCCAAGGGCATCACGCTGGACATCCAGGAGTATGACGACTATGTGATCCCCAATACCATCGTGGAGGATGGCCAGTGCGATACCAACTACTTCCAGCATCAGCCGTACCTGGACAACTTCAATGAGGAAAAAGGCACCCACCTGGTCACCGTGGCCGGCATCCATGTCGAGCCCATGGGCATCTACGGCGGCAAGCAGGACAGCCTGGCTCCCATCGAGGGCTAAAAGCTGCGGCCCTGCAAGAAATTCCTCTGTTTGGCTCTCCTTTGCAGGAGAGCTCCGCGACATGCCCGCACTGAGCGGGATGGAGCGGTGAGAGGTTTGCTTTGGGATAAAACCCTACCGTCATCTTCGCTGCGCTCGATGCCACCGTCCTCCCTCTGTCGCTTGCGCGACATCTCCCTCCGGCCGGAGGGAGTCTTTCCTGAAAAAGGGGAGGCAGGGGACGGGCATTAACCATTAAGGAGAACATCGTGATCGAGATCAAACACCTTTCCAAGACTTTCCAAATGAAAGACGGCGCGGTGAACGCGCTGCACGACATCAACCTGACCATCCCGGATGGAGCCATTTATGGCATCATTGGCATGTCCGGCGCGGGCAAATCCACGCTGGTGCGCTGCATCAATCTGCTGGAGCGCCCCACGGAGGGCAGCGTCGTCATCGACGGCACCGCCATGGAGACGCTGTCTCCCGCCGAGCTGCGCCAGCGCCGCCGGGAGATCACGATGATCTTCCAGCAGTTTAACCTGCTGATGCAGCGCAGCTGCCTGAAGAACATCTGCTTCCCTATGGAGCTGGCCGGGGTAAAAAAGGCGGATGCGGAAAAGCGCGCCAGGGAACTGCTGGAGATGGTAGGCCTGCCCGATAAGGCCAACGCCTACCCGGCCCAGCTTTCCGGCGGCCAGAAGCAGCGCATTGCCATTGCCCGCGCACTGGCAACCAACCCCAAAGTGCTGCTCTGCGATGAGGCCACCAGCGCGCTGGACCCCAACACCACCCACTCGATCCTGACGCTCATCAAGGACATCAACCGGAAGCTGGGCATCACGGTGGTGGTCATCACCCACCAGATGAGCGTGGTCGAAGAGATCTGCGACCATGTGGCCATTCTGGACAGCGGTGTGGTCGTGGAACAGGGAGAGGTCAAGGAGATCTTTGCGAACCCGAAGACGGCCGCGGCCAAGCGCCTTGTTGCCCCCAACGGCGGCAGTGCGGCCCGCGACCTTTCGAGCTTTGCGCCTGACGATCACGTCGTCCGTGTTACGTTCAACGGCTCGTCCACGGCAAAGCCTCTTGTGGCCAGCCTGGCAGCCGAAAAAGGGATTCTGGTCAGCGTGCTCAGTGCGGATACCCGTGATCTGAGCGGCCAGTGCTACGGCAGTATGCTGCTCAAGCTGCCGCGGGAGATCGAGCAGGCAAAACAGGCAACGGCCTATATGCGGGCCCAGCCCGGTGTCACGGTAGAGGAGGTGACTGGCGAATGAGTATTGCGGATTATGGTTTTGCCATCTGGGAGACGTTCTATGTAACGGTGCTCTCCACGGCGTTTTCGCTGGTCATCGGTCTGCCGCTGGGCGTGCTGCTGGTGGCCGGGGATAAGGACGGTGTTCTGCCCCTGCCCGGCTGGCTGATGCATGTTCTCAACATCATCATCAACATCCTGCGCAGCGTCCCGTTCCTGATCCTGATGATCTGCGTCTTCCCGCTCACCCGCGCCATCGTGGGCACTACCGTGGGCACCAAGGCCACCATCGTTCCGCTGGTGGTGGCGGCGTTCCCGTTCGTGGCCCGTCTGGTGGAGACCAGTCTCCGCGAGCTGGATGAGGGCGTGGTGGAAGCCGCCCAGAGCATGGGCGCGACCCCGTTCCAGATCATCACCAAGGTCATGATCCCCGAGTGCCTGCCCGGCCTTATTTCCAGCATGACCACCGCCCTGACCACCATTCTGGGTTACTCGGCCATGTCCGGCGTCATTGGCGGCGGCGGTCTGGGTAAGATCGCTCTGTCCTACGGCTATTACCGTTACCAGACCAACATCATGGTCGTCTGTGTCATCCTGCTGGTGCTGCTGGTGCAGGCGTTCCAGACCGTGGGCACCCTGTGGGCCACCAAGAGCGATAAGCGGCTCAGAAAGTAAACCCCATCTGCCTGCGGCAGGGAAAAATTTAACGTTTCAATTCCCCGCCGGAGGCTCGTGCTCCTGCGGGGAATTGTGCTATACAGACAAACCCAGTAAAGGAGTATGTTGCAATGAATCGTGATACCATCTGTGTGCAGGGTGGCTATACGCCCGGCAATGGCGAGCCCCGCCAGATCCCCATCATCCAGTCCACCACCTTCAAATACGCCACCAGCGAGGATATGGGCAAGCTGTTCGACCTGGAGGCCGACGGCTACTTCTATTCCCGCCTGCAGAACCCCACCTGCGACCTCGTGGCCAAGAAGATCTGCGAGCTGGAGGGCGGCACCGCTGCCATGCTGACGTCCAGCGGTCAGGCGGCCAACTTCTTCGCCCTGTTCAATCTCTGCCAGGCCGGGGACCATATCGTGGCGTCCAGCACGATCTACGGCGGTACGTTCAACCTCATCTCGGTCACTATGGCCAAGATGGGCATTACGGCCACCTTTGTGGATCCGCTCTGCACCGAAGAGGAGCTGGACGCTGCGTTCCGGCCCAACACCAAAGTCGTGTTCGGCGAGACCATTGCAAACCCGGCCCTGACCGTGCTGGACATCGAGAAGTTCGCCAAGGCAGCCCATGCCCATGGCGTGCCCCTCATTGTGGATAATACATTCCCCACCCCGGTCAACTGCCGCCCCTTTGAGTGGGGCGCTGATATCGTGACCCACTCCACCACCAAGTATATGGACGGCCACGGCGCGGCTTTGGGCGGTGCCATTGTGGACAGCGGGAAGTTTGACTGGATGGCCCACGCCGAGAAGTTCCCCGGCCTGTGCACCCCGGATGACAGCTACCACGGCATTACCTATGCCGAGCGCTTTGGCAAGGAGGGGGCGTTCATCACCAAGGCCACGGCCCAGCTTATGCGGGATTTCGGCTCCATGCAGTCTCCCATGAGCGCCTATATGCTCAACCTGGGGCTGGAAAGCCTCCATGTCCGGATGCAGCGCCACTGTGAGAACGGCCTGGCCGTGGCAAAGTTCCTCGAAAGCCACCCCAAAGTGGCTTATGTCAACTACTGCGGGCTGGAAAGCAGCCCCTACCACGCACTGGCCCGGAAGTACCTGCCCAATGGCAGCTGCGGCGTGGTGTCCTTTGGCCTGGCCGGCGGCCGCGAAGCTGCCAGCACCTTTATGAAAGCCCTGAAGCTGGCTGCCATCGAGACCCATGTGGCCGATGCCCGCACCTGCTGCCTGAATCCCGCGTCCAGTACCCACCGCCAGATGAACGATGAGCAGCTGCGCGCCGCAGGTGTCCCCGCCGAGCTGGTCCGTATGAGCTGCGGTCTGGAGTCCAGCGAGGACCTCATCGCTGATATTGCGCAGGCACTGGATCAAATCTAATCTCTCAAAAGGAGTAAGACGTTATGCCTCTCATCATCCCCAAAACGCTCCCCGCTTACGATGCCCTGTATGAAGAAAATGTCTTCGTCATGCACCGGGAGCGGGCCGCTTCCCAGCATATCCGCCCGCTGGAAATCCTGATCCTCAACCTGATGCCCACCAAGATCGCCACCGAGACCCAGATCGCCCGGCTGCTGGCCAACACCCCGCTGCAGGTGCATATGACCCTGCTGCAGACGGCCAGCCATGCGGCCACCCATGTCTCTGCAGCCCATCTGGAGGCGTTTTATAAGACCTTTGAGGAGGTCAAAAATAACCGCTACGACGGCATGATCATCACCGGTGCCCCGGTGGAGACGATGGATTTTGAGCAGGTGGATTACTGGCCGGAGCTGTGCGAGATCATGGATTTCAGTGAGACAAACGTCTACTCCACCCTCCATGTCTGCTGGGGTGCGCAGGCGGGCCTGTACTATCACTACGGTGTGCGCAAGCATATCCTGCCGGAAAAGATGTTCGGCGTGTTTGAGCACAAGGTCACCCGCCCGGCAAACCCGCTGGTCCGCGGCTTTGATGAGGTGTTCTACGCCCCCCACAGCCGCCATACCGGCATCAGCCGGGAAGATGTGCTCAACTGCCGCGCCCTCCGCATCCTGGCTGAGAGCGACGAGGCAGGCCCGTTCCTCATGAGCACCGAAAATGGCCGCCAGATCTTTGTCACCGGCCACCCGGAGTACGATAAGTACACGCTGGATGCCGAGTACAAGCGGGATGTGGGCAAGGGCCTGCCCATTGCAGTGCCCAAGAATTACTACCCCAGCGACGACCCGGAGCAGCCGCCCCTCTTCCGCTGGCGTGCCCATGCCCACCTGCTGTATGAGAACTGGCTGAACTATTATGTCTATCAGAACACTCCCTATGACCTGGGCACAATCGAGCGCGTCCAGCACGAGGACTAAGAAAAATAAACCCTTTCTGCCTGCGCGATGAAAGGCGGAGAGGGTTTTCTTGGAGGTAAATCTTTATGGGAATCCCTGCAAAATGGAATCTGACCATCGGCCATCTGCCCCACGGGCCGCTGAATAAGATCAGCGACGTGCCCGGCGTGATGGTGGGCCACTGCACCCTGGCGGACGGCGATGTCCAGACGGGCGTGACGGCCCTGCTGCCCCACCCGGGGGATCTCTTCCACGAGAAGCTGCTGGCCGCCAGCCATGTCATCAACGGCTTTGGCAAGACCACCGGCCTGGTTCAGATCGACGAGCTGGGCACCCTGGAAACGCCCATCCTCTTTACCAACACCCTCAGCGTGGGCACGGCGGAGACGGCGCTGGTCAAGTATATGCTGGCCCAAAATCCGGATATCTGTGAGACGACGGGCAGCGTGAACCCGGTGGTGTGCGAGTGCAACGACAGCGGCCTGAACGACATCCGGGGCCTGCATGTCACCGAGCAGAACGTCTTTGACGCATTGGCCGACTGCAAGGCTGATTTTGCCGAGGGCGCTGTGGGCGCGGGCCGAGGGATGCGCTGCCACGGCCTCAAGGGCGGCATCGGGTCGGCTTCCCGGGTGGTGGAGCTGGATGGAAAAAACTATACCATTGGTTCCCTTGTCCTCTCCAACCATGCCATGTTTGATGATCTCATTGTGGGCGGTACCCCCATCCAGCAGCTGCTGGAGGCACACATCCCGCCCCACGAGGATAAAGGCTCCATCATCACGGTGCTGGCCACGGACATCCCGCTCAGTGAGCGGCAGCTCCGGCGGCTCTGCCACCGGGCGCTGGTGGGCCTCTCCCGCACGGGCAGCTACTGCGGCAATGGTTCGGGCGAGATCGTGCTGGCTTTTACCACGGCCAACCGGATGCCCCACTACGCGGACAAAGCTCTCCTGCCCATGACCATGCTCCACGATGACGCCATCAACCCGCTCTTCCGGGCGGTGGCCGAGTGCGTGGAAGAAAGCGTCCTCAGCAGCCTGTTCCACGCTGAGACGGTCACAGGCTATCACGGCAAAACCGTGCCCTGCCTGACCGACCTGCTGGAGGGCAAAATCGAGAGAAAAGAATGATCTAACGCGGCAACACCCGCAGGGAGCCAGTTCCCTGCGGGTGTTGTCTTTTGACAGAAAGTATGATATCCTGTAACTGCAGTGTATTTACCCTGCCAATGGGTGTTGCCTCAAACGCAGGCGGCTGAACGCTCCTTGCCGGAATTCTTGTTTTGCAAAGATTGTAGAACAGATGCCGGGAGGGCGGCTTTTTTGAAGTGACCCCTCCCGACACTTTTGGTGAAAGGAGGGATGCAATATGACTCTGTTTGAAGTGCTTTTGCTGCTGACATTGCTTTGCAGCATTGCCTATGGTGTTTTTGACATCACATGGAAAATCAGCCATGATGACAAGAATCAGAAAAACAAAAAAGACTGACCGCCATCTACTTCCCCAAGTACATCGGTCAATCTTTTTTGTTCATGTACGGTAAGGAGCCAGCCGTTTGCTAGGCAGCACCCTTTGTAGTTTCAGTATACGCGTTTCAACGTCCTTTGTCAAGCTCACGGGAGGTGGTCTTTATGCAAAAAATCAAAGCACACAAGCAGGCTTTCCGCCGCGCACTGCGCATTTTGTACTGGGTGGGTTTGATGATCCTCTACCTCTGTGCGGCCAGCCGCCCGGGAGTTTGGCTGCGGGATGCGTTTCTGTACCGGCAGACGGATGGAAGCTTTGCAGGCCGGGATGAATACGGAATTTATGCGTTGACTGTCACTGCGGCAGAGCATGAAACGCAGGCAGTGTTTGCGATGAACGGGGAAACGATTCAATACCGCATTGTAACGTCATCGCAGGAGAATGTCCAAATTTATCAGGATGACAGGAAGATTTTTGCCGGGCAGGCAATTGGCGAGCCGGGCGATGCGGTTTTATGGGCGGAAAACGGCCAGCTGGCAGATGATATCAATGTTGTGGTCAACGGGGAGTACCAACAGCAAGACCTTTTGCCCACTTGTCAGTGGCTTTATAATATTGCCGTCGGAGGGCGGATGGAAACGCGGGGGAATTTATGGTTCCTGCTCCCTATGGGGCTGCTGGCGTTGGTTCTTTTTCTGGACATTAAATTTCCATTGCTATTCTGGAACCTCAGCCACGGTCTGGCAGTACAGGGCGGCGAACCCAGTGAATGGTACTGCACCATGCAGAAAGTCAGCCGTGATCTGATGGAAGTCGGCATCCCCTTTCTGGCCCTCATCAGCTTCTGGCAGCATTAAAGGAAAGACAAGTGCCCGCAGGAAGATAAAACCTGCGGGTATTCTTATGTCTTTTCAATGGTGACAAAATTTATCCTGCTGCAAAAGGCTGAGAAGAGCTCCTTTTCCAGTCCGGCAGGGAATCTTGCTTTGAAATCTGGGATACATCCTGCGCTTTTCTGGCAATCTGCTGTCAGAGATTCCATCTCGTTGTGCAAAATGCTTACTTGATTCCAAATTGGAATGGATTTTTGAAAAACTCTCGGAAAAAATGGGACTTTTCTTGGGGGATAAACGGTAGTAAGATGAAGAAAAGGAATGGGAAAAGGCAAACATGGAACGGAACCAGGCAGGGAAGCTGAAATGAAAGGAGAACCTCAATGGACGAGAAAGACTTTGAGCTGCTGGAAGTGCTGGATGAGACACGGAACATCACCCATGCGGCGGATAAACTCTATATGACCCAGTCGGCGCTGTCCAAGCGGATCAAATCCATGGAGCAGGAGCTGGGGGTGGAAATTCTGCTCCGCTCCCGGCAGGGCATCCGCTTTACCCCGGCAGGAGAAAAGGTGCTGGAACACAGCCGTGCCGCCCTCAAGCAGATGGAGCAGCTGCGCCGCGGGCTGGACGCCATGCAGGGCGAGGTGTGCGGCACCCTGAAAGCGGGCGTGTCGGTCAATTTTTCCTACTACCGCCTGCCGGAGGTGCTGACCGAATACCACAAAAAGTATCCCCGTGTCCGGCTGGATATTGCCACCGGGCACAGCCGCCACCTTTACCAGCAGATGCTGGACGGTACGCTGGACATTGCGGTGCTGCGGGGCGAGTACCCCTGGGACGGTACGCAGTTCCTCCTCTCGCAAGAGGATATCTGCCTGATCTATGCCCGGGAGTATGAGGGAAAGCCGCTCTCGGATTATCTGTATATCGACCACCAGACCGACGCTTCGCTGGGGGCTCAGATGGCCCGCTGGCGGTATGAGAATGGCGTGACCGGGGATACGGGCAGCTTTGTGGTGGACAATATCACCGCCTGCCTGGAAATGGTCAAGCGGGGCCTTGGCTGGGCCCTGATGCCGGAAATCGCGCTGGACAATTTTGATGGCTGTGTCCGGCCCTGCACGTTTGAAAACGGCGAGCCGTTCCTCCGCCGCACCTACATCTTCTGCCAGCGGGATGCCGCTGCTCTGCCGCAGGTGCAGCTGTTTATGGACATGCTCAAGAAAAAGCGCTGAGAGGAGAAAATTTTCATGGAACAAGAAGTATCCCTCATCCAGATGCTGGATGCCCGGGAGCGCCGGGTCTGGCACCAGCAGGAGCTGCTGGGGGCCTATGGCAAGCCGCTGGTCTGCTTTACCATGAACATTGCGGGCCCGGTCAAGGATTCGCCTCTCATCCGACGGGGCTTTGCCCGGGGGCGGCAATTGCTGGAACGGCAGTTTTTGCGCTGCGGCATCAGACCGCTGAAAATCGACCTCAGCAAGGCTGTGACGGGCCCTGAGGCTTTTTATGTGCTGGACGCGGAACCGCTGACCATCAAGAAACTGACGACATTGGTGGAGGACGCCAGCCCGCTGGGGCGGCTGTTTGACATGGACGTCCTCCGCCCGGACGGCAAAAAAGTGGACCGGGAAGAATTGCATCTTGAGGGTCGCAAATGCCTCATCTGCGGCGGGCCTGCCAAGGTATGCAGCAGCCGCCGGGTGCATACCGTAGCCGAGCTGCAGGCCCGGACGACGGCGATCCTTACCGAGACGATGGATACGCTGGATGCCGCCACGGCTGCCCGGCAGGCGGTGCGGGCCCTTTTGTATGAGGTGACCACTACCCCCAAGCCCGGCCTGGTGGATCGCCGGAACAGCGGCAGCCACGCCGATATGGATTCGTTTACCTTTATGAGCAGCGCGGCCTCCCTCTACCCTTATTTTGAAGCCTGCACCCGGGCAGGGCGGAAAACAGCGGACGGCCCGGCCCCGGAGACCTTTGCAGCCCTCCGCCCGCTGGGCTGCGAGGCTGAGGGCGAGATGCTGGCCGCCACCCATGGCGTCAATACCCATAAGGGGGCTATTTTCTCCATCGGCATCGTCTGCGCGGCGCTGGGTCGCCTGGACCGTGCCGTCTGGGCCGACCCGGCCCGCGTGCTGGCGGAAGTCTCGACCATGACGGCCGGGCTGACGGCAAAAGACTTTGCGGGGGTCACGGCCGAGAATGCCGTTACCGCCGGGCAGAAGCTCTATGTGCAGTACGGCATTACCGGGGTGCGGGGGCAGGTGGAAGCAGGTTTGCCCGCCGTGTTGGAGTTTGGTCTGCCCGCGCTGGAAAAAGGGCTGGCCGCAGGGTACAGCCTCAATCAGTCTGGCTGCGGGGCGCTGCTGGCGATCATTGCCAACAGCACGGATACCAACCTGATCGCCCGCAGCGACCGTGCTACGCAACTGGCCGTGGTGGAGGAGCTGAAAGCCCTGCTGGCCCGGACGCCTTACCCGGACGAAGCCGCTCTCCGCGCGCTGGATGACCGCTTTATCGCGGCCAACCTCTCGCCCGGCGGCAGCGCTGACCTGCTGGCGCTCTGCTACCTGCTCCATTTCTTCAAAACGGAGGTACTGGAAGATGTCTGAATACACCCTCTCGCAGGTGTCGCCCACCGATAAAACCACCCTGGCTGAGATCGACGCCCTTTTGCAGAAAGAGGGCATCCGCCGGGACGGCAATCTGGATTATATCTGTGCCATGTTCGATGAGGATTACCACGTCATCGGCACGGGCAGCTGCTTTGGCAACACCCTGCGGTGCTTTGCCGTCAGCAGCGACCATCAGGGCGAGGGCCTGCTCAACCAGATCATCACCCACCTTATTGAGGTGCAGTGCGCCCGGGGCAACCTCCACCTGTTTTTGTACACCAAGGGTAAAAGCTCCAAATTCTTTGGGGATCTGGGCTTTTACGAGATCGCCCGGGTGGAGGACACCCTCGTCTTTATGGAGAACCGCCGGGATGGTTTTGGTGCCTACCTGCGCGGCCTCGAAAAGACCAAAACCGAGGGCAGATCTGCCGCGCTGGTCATGAACGCCAACCCCTTTACGCTGGGGCACCAGTATCTGGTGGAAACGGCGGCTGCCGCCTGTGATACCCTCCATCTGTTTGTCGTCAGCGAGGACGCCAGCCTGGTGCCTTTTGCAGTCCGCAAGCGGCTGGTGGCCGAGGGAGTGCGGCATCTGTCCAACGTCGTTCTGCACGACAGCGGCCCCTATATCATCTCCAACGCCACGTTCCCGAGTTATTTCCTGAAAGACGAAACCGCCGTGATCGAGGGCCACGCAAGGCTCGACCTGGCCGTTTTTACCAAGATCGCGGCGGTATTGAACGTGACCGCCCGCTATGTGGGCGAAGAGCCCACCAGCCAGGTGACGGGGCTGTACAACAAAATCATGAAAGAGCAGCTGCCCAAGGCGGGCATCGAGTGCGTCATCGTCCCCCGGAAAGAGGCAAATGGAAAAGCCATCAGCGCTTCCACGGTCCGCCAGTGCCTGCAGAGCGGCGATTGGGCCGCGCTGGAAACGCTCCTGCCCAAAACCAGCCTGGACTATTTCCGCAGCCCGGAGGCAGCCCCGGTGCTGGAACGCATCCGCAGGGCGGGCAATGTGGTGCACTATTAAATATAAAAGGGCCTGCCGGAAAAGAACCGGCAAAAAATTTTAGCCCCGGATTGACAAGTCCGGGGCAAACGCATACAATAGAACCGATAAAAGGGAGTAAAGGGCGCACCGCAGACCCGGAGCGGTGCGCTGCATGGCAGCGTCAGCACGGCGGCAACGCCCGATGTCATGTGTTCGCTTGAGACTTTTGTCACAGTGATGGATTTGCTGTGGCAGGGGTCTCTTTTTTGTTTCCTGCCGCAGGTTCCGGGCATGTTTTGGAGGAAACAACATGGACTTACTCGCAACGTTCGTCAGCCTGTTTTCCAACTTTGGAAACCTGACCTGGCAGATGGTGGTCATGTGGGCGGTGGGCGCACTGCTCATCTACCTGGCCATCGCAAAACAGATGGAGCCAAGCCTGCTGCTGCCCATGGGCTTCGGCGCCATTCTGGTCAACCTGCCTCTCTCCGGGGCCATCACCCAGGGGGACACCGTAGGCCCCATCTCGGCCCTGTTTGAGGCGGGGATGAGCAACGAGCTGTTCCCGCTGCTGCTCTTCATCGGCATTGGCGCCATGATTGATTTCGGCCCCCTGCTGGAAAAGCCCTGGCTCATGCTCTTTGGCGCGGCGGCCCAGTTCGGCATCTTTTTCACCCTCTTTGCGGCGGGCTTCTTCTTTGACCTGAACGACGCTGCGTCCATCGCCATCATCGGCGCAGCCGACGGCCCCACGGCCATCTTTGTGGCCAATGTGCTGGGCTCGAAGTATCTGGGCGCCATCATGGTGGCTGCCTACAGCTACATGGCGCTGGTGCCCATCGTCCAGCCACCGGTCATCCGCCTGGTGACGACCAAAGAGGAGCGCTGCATCCGGATGCCCTACGAGAAAGGAAGCGTCAGCCGCTTGACCCGCATCCTGTTCCCCATCGTGGTCACCGTCATTGCCGGGCTGGTGGCCCCGGCCAGCGTGGCGCTGGTGGGCTTTCTGATGTTCGGCAACCTGCTGCGGGAGTGCGGTGTCCTCAACAGCCTGAGCGAGACGGCGCAGAACGTGCTGGCCAACCTCATCACCATCGTGCTGGGGCTCACCGTGGCGGGGCAGATGACGGCGGAGCAGTTCGTCCGGCCCGATACCCTCCTCATCCTGGCGCTGGGGCTGGTGGCGTTCGTGTTTGACACCGTGGGCGGCGTGCTCTTTGCAAAGCTGCTCAACCTCTTCCGGCCGGAGGGGAAGAAGATCAACCCCATGATCGGCGCGGCAGGCATCTCGGCCTTCCCCATGAGCGGCCGTGTGGTCAACAAGATGGGCCTGGAAGAGGACAACCAGAACTTCCTGCTCATGTATTCCATCAGCGTCAACGTCTCGGGCCAGATCGCCTCGGTGATCGCAGGCGGCCTGATCCTGACCCTGCTGGGCGCGTAAAAAAGGAGGAAACCATCATGCTGGAACTGAATCTGCTTTCCTGGGAGACCACCCTGCCCATCCTGCTCATCGGGATGCTGGGCATCTTCCTGGTCATCGGCGTCATTGTGCTGGCGGTGACCCTGCTGGGGAAGTTTACAAAGTAAAAATAAAAGAGGCTGTTGCACCATTTTGCAACAGCCTCTTTTGTTTTGCAAATCAGGTCTCAGGAGCTGCTTTCACGGCATTCAAAAAATCCCGGATCTTCTCCACCTGGATCTGAGCCACGGCCCGGCCGGTCTCATAGACGCGGCGCAGCTGGGCGGGGTCCCGCTCCATGGCACCGATCTCCAGCGGGATGGGCGGGCGGATGACATAATCCTTGCCGGCCTGCTCCAGCATCGAGATGTAGCTCAGGGCCTCGTTATACCGCTCATGGCGGTCCGCCACAGCCTCCACAAAGGCGGGGTAGCGGAAATATCTGGCCCGGATGGCGGGCAGGAATTTGTTCTTCTTTTTGGTGTAGCCCTTGGGCTGGGTCAGGATGATGAGATTGCGCTTGTACCCGATGGACTCAAAGAACCGCACCGGGATGGAGTCCGCCACGCCGCCGTCCAGCAGGCCGTAATGGCCGATCTTGACGATCTTGGCCGCCAGCGGCATGGAAGCCGAGGCTTCCATCCAGCGCACATCCTCGGCGTCGCCCGTGCGGCACTTGTGGTAGATGGGCTCGCCCGTCTTCACATCGGTGCAGACCACGAAGAAATCCATGGGCGAAGCCGCAAAGGCGGCCTCATCAAAGGGGTCCAGCCGCTCCGGCACCTCGTGGTAGCAGAACTGCTCACTGTACAGGTTGCCCGTTTTGACCAGATTTTTAAAGCTGGCGTAGCGCTTATCGTTGCAGTACTCGGTGTTGTAGCGGATGACACGGCCGATCTGGTGTGATTTGTAGTTGCAGCCAAACACCGCGCCGGCCGACACGCCGATCGCACCGTCGGTCACAAGGCCGTTCTCCATCAGAACGTCCAGCACGCCCGCCGTGAACATGCCCCGCATGGCACCGCCTTCCATAATCAATCCTGTTTTCATACGGGTCCACTCCTTCTCCCCGGCGGCTGGTTCGTTGCAAAACAGCCGCACCCTGTTGGCCGGGGCAGCACAGAATCCCCCGGCTGATTGCTTCCAGTATACTCGAATTTTTCCAGAAAACAAGCCCGCAGGCCGGAAAAATCGCCCCCGGACGCAAAAGAACGATCAAAGTCATACTCTTTGGAGCTAAGACTGAAATTCCATGCGCTTTTTTGTCAAATTTGGGTATAAAACACCTTGCAAACCCCGGGTGGTTCCGGTATACTTGGTAAAATAAAAAATTGAGAGTCACTGGGAGGAACGTGCAGAGTTATGAAAATGCTGGAAGATCGCATCCGCAAGGACGGCATTGTCCGCGAGGGCAATGTGCTCAAGGTAGACAGTTTCATCAACCACCAGATGGACATCCCGCTGTTCAAGGAGATGGCCCGGGAGTGGAAGCGCCTGTTTGATGGCAAGCCCATCAACAAGGTGCTCACCATCGAGGCCAGCGGCATTGGCATTGCCGCCGTGGTGGCCAGCGAGTTCAACGTGCCGGTGGTGTTTGCCAAAAAGTCCATGAGCATCAACCTGGATTACGATAACTACGAGACCAAGATCCAGTCTTTTACCCACAAGAAGATCTACAACGTCATCGTCTCCAAAAAGTTCCTCACCCCGGAGGACCATGTCCTCATCATTGACGATTTCCTGGCCAACGGCTGTGCCCTGATGGGCCTTCTGGAGCTGGCACAGGAGGCCGGTGCTACCGTGGAGGGCATCGGCATTGCCGTGGAAAAAGGTTTCCAGCAGGGCGGCGAGCTCATCCGCAGCAAGGGCTACCAGTTGGAGAGCCTTGCCATCGTGGACGCCATGGACAGCAAGACCGGCGAGATCACGTTCCGCGAGCAGCCGCAGCAGAGCTGAAAATCCAGCAGCACATTCGATCATATCCTCAGGACCGCTTCGGCGGTCTTTTCTTTTTGCCCTGATTCAGGCCCCGTCAAAACTGTCGCCATCTTCAGGCAGGTCGGCGGCAGTCTCCGCCGTGGGGGCTGGCTGCTCCGGGACGGCGGCGCGGGGGATGCCTTTGTATACCAGCGTCTGTTCCAGAACCTCGGCGCAGACGGGAGCCGAGAGGCTGCCGCCTGCCGTCGTCCAGCTGTGGGGCTCATCCAGGCAGACCAGGCAGAGGAACCGCGGGTCGTCGATGGGGGCCACGGCCACAAAGCTGGCAATGCGGGCCTTTTCGTCGGCGCTGTCCAGCTTCTGGCTGGTGCCGCTTTTGCCGCCCACCCGGTAGCCCGCGATCCGCGCGTTCCGCCCGCCGCCGTAGAGGACGACCGCCTCCATCATCTCCCGCATGATCTGGCTGGTCTCGGGCTTGAGCACCTGCCGTTTGCAGACGGGGGAGAGGGTCTCTATGACCTCGCCCTCCGGCCCTAAAATGGCATCCACCACCCGGGGCTGCAGCAGCTTCCCGCCGTTGACCACGGCACAGACCGCCGAGGCCATTTCCAGGTAGGAGATCTTGCTGCTCTGCCCGAACGCGCAGGAGGCCAGCTCCACCGGGCCCATCCGGTCGGCGGTGTAGTAGAGGCTCTTTTTCGGCTCGGCGGGCAGGTCGATGCCGGTGGGCTCCCGCAGGCCAAAGGCGGCAAAATAATCGCAGAAAGCCTGTTTGCCCAGCCGCGCCCCGATCTGGATAAAGCTCTGGTTGCAGGAGTTTTCCAGTGCTTGGGTCACGGTCTGGCTGCCGTGGCGCTTGTGGTTGGCACAGTGGAACCGCGTGCCCGCCACCGAGATGGAGTCTCCGCAGTAAAAGGTGGAGCGCCGGGTGATGGCTCCGGCGTCCATCGCCGCCGCGCAGGTAATCAGCTTAAACACGCTGCCGGGCTCGTATAAGTCGCTCACCGCCTTGTTGCGCCACTGGGTCTGCTGTGCCAGCTGCAAGGCAGCGGTGCGCTCTTTGCCGGAAAGGGCATCCACGGCGGCGCGTGCGGCCTTGTCGGCGATGACCCGGGGCTGGTTGGGGTCATAGGCCGGGGTGGTGGCCATGGCCAGCACTGCCCCGGTGTTCACCTCCATCACGATGCCCACGCTGCGGGCGGCTACATGGTGCTCCTGCACCGCATAATTCAACGCATTTTCAAGATAATGTTGAATATTTGCATCAATGGTCAGCCGCAGCCCGCAGCCCTCCACGGGGGCAAGCTCGGTCTCGTAACTCTGCGCCAGCGTGTAGCCCCAAGCGTTCACGGCGGTCAGCACTACTCCGTTCTGCCCGGTAAGGGTGTCGTTGTATTTCAGTTCCAGCCCGCTGACCCCGGCGTTGTCTACGTTGGTGAACCCCAGCACCGAGGCCAGCAGCTCCCCCTGTGGGTACCAGCGTTTGGAATCCTGATTGATGCGCACGCCGGTAATGCCGTTCGCCGCGCAGAAATCCCGCACGGCATCGGCGGTTTCCCGCTCCACCCGGTAACGCAAAAGGCAGTCGTTGGAGCGCCGGTCGCTGAACTTTTCCAGCAGCCTTGCCTCGTCCAGCTCTAAAATCTCCGCAAGCCCCTTGGCGGCAAGGGTAAGCTTATCCTCGGGCATCTCCCGGGGGCTGGCGCGCAGGGTCCAGCAGCTGCTGTTGGCGGCAAGCAGCGCGCCGTCAGCGCTGTATATCTTGCCCCGGTCGGCGGGCACGACAGTGTCCCGCAGCTGCTGTCCCAGCGCCCGCTGGGTGTACCAGCCGCCGGTGCATAATTGCAGCCAGAACAACCGCCCGATGAGCCCTGCAAAGCAGACGGCGCACAGGCCCACCGCAATGAGCCGTGCCCGCAGACGGAACGCCCGCTCCGGCAAAGTGCGCAGGGCGTCCGTGGGTTTTGAGCCGCGCATGGCAGCACCCCCTTTGCGGGCAGTTTATGCGCCCGGCGGCAGCGTGTATGACTAACCGCCCCCGCACCCGCGTACAATAACAGAAACGGAGGTGACCGGGATTGCACAGAACTGCTGCCCGCAAAGGGCTGCTGCGGCCGCTGCCGCCCATGGACCTGCCCTTTCTGGTGCTGGTGCTCACGCTGGTAGCCTTTGGGCTGGTGATGCTGTGCAGCGCCAGCAGCGCGGTGGCGCTGTACCGTCGGCAGGACGCCTTTGCCTATGTGCGGCCGCAGCTGCTGTACGCCGCCATGGGGCTGGTAGCCATGTGGATGGCCAGCCGGGTGGACTACCACATCTATCACAAGCTGGCGTGGCCGCTGTTGGCGCTCTCGCTGGTGCTGCTGACGGCGGTGCTGTTCATGCCGGAATATAACGGCTGCAAGCGCTGGCTGGTGCTGCCGGGGCTGGGCACATTACAGCCCAGCGAGATCGCCAAGTTTGCAGTGGTGCTGGTGTTTGCCCACATCATCGCTTTGAACCACGACCGCATGGGCAGCTTTGCGGTGGGGGTAGTGCCCTTTGCGCTGGTGCTGGGGGTGGTGGCGGTACTCATGCTGCTGGAGCCCCACCTTTCCGGCACGGTGCTGATTTTAAGCATCGGCGCGGTGCTCATGTTCGTGGGCGGCACCGGGCTGCGGTGGTTCATGCTGGCAGGAGCAGGCGGCGCTGCCGCCATCGGCACGGCCATTGTGCTGATGCCGGAGCTGGTGCCCTACGCCGCCGACCGGCTCAATTCATGGCTCGACCCCTTTGCCGACCCGCTGGGTGACGGCCACCAGACCATCCAAAGCCTGTACGCCATCGGCAGCGGTGGGGCTGCGGGGCTGGGGCTGGGCAACAGCCGCCAGAAGCATCTGTTCGTGCCCGAGCCGCAGAATGACTTCATCTTTTCCATCCTCTGCGAGGAATTGGGCTTTCTGGGCGCGTGTGCGGTGATATTGCTGTTCAGCGCGCTGCTGTGGCGGGGCATCACGCTGGCGGCGCACGCGCCGGACCGCTTTGGCGCACTGCTGGTGGTGGGCTTTGTGGTGCAGGTAGCATTGCAGGCGGTGCTGAACATTGCGGTAGTCACCAACACCATCCCCAACACCGGCATCAGCCTGCCCTTTTTCTCCTCCGGCGGCACCAGCCTGATGATGCTTCTGGGCGAGATGGGCATCGTGCTTTCCGTCTCTCGGGGCGAAAGCTGATAAAAGGCTGCATTTCCTGCCGCAATGGGGCAGCAACGGCGCAGAAATAGCGGAAAAACACGGACAAATGACCGGACAAACCCAGCAGACAGCGGGAAGGCCGTTTCCGGCGCGTCTTTTTGACCAAAGACCCTCGTTTTGCATACCATGGGGTATCTTTTGCAGAACGGGGGTCTTGGCATGGCTGGGGATTGGATCATTACGGGTGGACGGCCTTTGCAGGGCAGGGTGGAAGTGCCTGCGGCCAAAAACAGTGTGCTGCCGTTGCTGGCAGCAGCACTGCTGTGCAGCGGGCCGGTGCGGCTGCAAAATGTGCCGCGCCTGACCGATGTGGAGGACTGTCTTGCCCTGCTGCGGGGCGTGGGCTGCACGGCGGGCTGGCAGGGCGCAGCGCTGGTGGTGCAGGGGCAGCCCATGCGCACCGACCTTGCACCGGAGGCCGCAGGCAGGATGCGGGCGTCCATTCTGTTCTGTGCGCCGCTGCTGGCGCGGCTGGGGCGGGTGAACACTGTACTGCCCGGGGGCTGCCGCATCGGGGCAAGACCCATCGACCTGCATTTGCAGGGGCTGGCGCAGATGGGCGTGCGGCAGCTGCCCGCTGCGCCCGGACAGCTTACACTGTACGCCCCGGCGGGGCTGCGGGGCGCGGAGATCTGTCTTAGCTTCCCCAGTGTGGGCGCTACCGAAACGCTGCTGCTGGCCGCTGCTACGGCGCAGGGGCAGACCGTGCTGCATGGTGCCGCAAAGGAACCGGAGATCGTGGATCTTGCCGCCTTCCTCAACGCCTGCGGCGGCTGCGTGGAGGGCGCGGGCACCGACACCATCCGGGTGCAGGGAAAGCGCTGCCTTGCAGGCTGCACCTTTGCGCCGGTGGCAGACCGTATCATCGCCTCTACGCTGGCCTGTGCGGCGGCGGCAGCCGGAGGGCGGGTGGAGCTGGCAGGCTGTGTGCCCGGGCTGTATGCGCCGCTGCTGGAAATTCTGGAACAAATGGGCTGCACCGTAGAGCGTGCGCGCGATGCTGCCGCCATTTCACGGTTCGGGGCGTTGCGCGGCGCGGGAAATGTGCACACCGCACCTTATCCCGGCCTTGCCACGGACGCTGCCCCGCTGCTGGCGGCGGTGATGCTCTGCGCACAGGGCGAAAGCAGCTTGCAGGACAGGGTGTTTGAACACCGTTTTGCCTGCGCCGATGGCTTTGCGGCACTGGGGGCAAACGTCCGGGTGGCAGAGCGCACCTTGTATGTGCAGCCCGCCGGGGTGCTGCACGGGGCAAAGCTGACCGCACCGGACCTGCGGGGCGGGGCAGCGCTTGTGATTGCGGCGCTGGCTGCCCGGGGCAGCAGCCGCCTTGGCGGGGTGGAGTTTGTCCGGCGCGGGTATGCGGACCTTGACCGGCTTTTGGCGGGGCTGGGCGCACAGATTTGGCAGGAAATACCCGCCCGGAGTGGGCTTGCGAAAAAAACACCCACGAAAAAGCAATTTTGTCTTGCAATCGGAATGAAAAAATGATACGATACTGTTATATAAGTATCGTATGATAATATCTGTGCGGCTTTTGCGCAGTTCCACATAAAAATCCGATGGAGGACAAAGTTATGGCATTGATGCTCGATGAAGAACTGGACGAGAACGTTACGACGATCAAGGTGATCGGTGTGGGCGGCGGCGGCGGCAACGCCGTGAACCGCATGGTGAGCGATGGCCTGCAGGGCGTGGAGTTCATCGCAATGAATACTGACCAGCAGGC
>ERZ838483.901-NODE-901-length-32021-cov-13.483858_pt1 | contig 32021 bp, 28 predicted proteins | sample MGYA00519939_ERZ838483 | MGnify/ENA primary metagenome ERZ838483 (study PRJEB31850, sample SAMEA3708836) | human gut metagenome | biome: human gut; feature: human-associated habitat; material: faeces | place: China | collected 2014 ... | reverse complement strand
TGCCGCACCTCGCTCGCCGTATCGGCACTTAGAATTATGCGGTATTGCCCTGAATTTTCGACTTTTTAGGTACACCATAGGCGAAGCTACAAGGCCCCGGCTCATGTGTATTTTGGAGCCATGCGGCGCAGCCATTAAAAACGCGGCCTCCCTGCCCGCGAAGGAAGGAACGATTTTTCAAGTGCGAAACTACGTCATCAAGCGTATCCTGCTTTCTTTTGTGATCCTGTTTTGCGTTACCTTCATCATCTATGTGATGATGCGCAGCCTGCCCAGCTCTTTTGCCGAGAACATGGCCATGCAGCTGTCCCAGGCACCGGGCGCAAAACCGTATCAGGAATGGCTGGATCAGCTCAACGCAGCCTATGGTCTGGATAAGGGCATCCTGCCCGGCTTCATGACCTGGCTGTCCAGCGCAGTGCACGGTCAGTTCGGTGACAGCTGGAAGTGGAACGTCCCTGTTGTTCAAAAATTCCAGGAAGTTATTGGTCTGTCTGTTGTCATGGGCGGCATCTCCTTTGTGTTGTCCATGATCATCGCTGTGCCCCTGGGCATCCTGGCTGCTACCAAACAGTATTCCCGTACCGATTACGTCATCACCGCTGTGGCTCTGGTGGGCATCTCTCTGCCCAGCTTCTTCTTTGCCACGCTGCTCAAGCTGCTGTTCTCTGTCAAGCTTGGCTGGTTTGACCTGTACGGCCTGGTCGGGCGTGATTATGCCCAGCTCAGCTCGTGGGGCCAGTTCTGTGACCGCGCCAACCATCTGGTGCTGCCCATCGTCACGCTGGTCATTGTTTCCATCGGCTCTACCATGCGTTACACCCGCACCAACATGCTAGAAGTGCTGAACGCCGACTATATCCGTACCGCCCGCGCCAAGGGCCTTTCGGAGCATGTGGTCATCTATAAGCACGCATTCCGCAACACCCTGATTCCGCTGGTTACCATCATCGGCGGTTCCCTGCCCGGCCTGTTCAGCGGTGCCTTGATCACGGAGACTCTGTTCTCCATCCCCGGCATCGGCTACATCTCTTACCAGTCCATGGTTGCGGGCGATATCCCGTTCACCATGTTCTACCTGTCCTTTATGGCGGTGCTTACCCTGGTCAGCAACCTGCTGACCGATATCATGTACGCAGTGGTTGACCCGCGCGTGCGCATTTCTTAAAGAAAGGAGACTGCACCCATGAGTGAGAATACCCAGAACAACACCCCCAAAAAGGAGCAGTACTCCCTGAACGACGACCGCCGCGTTAAGGTGCTTTCGCCTGGCGCGCTGGTTGCCAAGCGGTTCTTCCGCAACCGTCTGGCCGTTGTGGGCCTGACGATGCTGCTTGCCATGTTCGTCTTTTCCTTTATTGGCGGCGTGGTCAGCCCTTACGGCCAGGACCAGCAGTTCTACACCTACACCCAGATGTCCAAAGAGTATGTGGGTGTGACCCGCAACGATAAACTGCGCTTTGTTGTTGCCGATGGCCAGGAGTTCGGCTCCATTGCCCAGAGCAAGGGCAACGAGGCCATCAAGAAGGGTGAAGAGACCTTTACCTATAAAGATAACGATTACGAAGTGGAAACCCTGAGCGAGGACCTGTACGTCTTCCGCCAGGGCCGCACTGTGCTGGCTTATGCCGCTAAGGATATGGTCACCGCAGCGGACGGCGTGGCCGAGCTGAGCTTTGATGCCAAGCTGGCCGCCCTGACTGCCCAGGCAGCAGGGGAGACCACCTTTACTGCCGATGGCCAGGACTATGCGCTGGATGACGACGGCAATATCACCCAGAGTGGCAGCGAAGTTGCCTACATCGGCCGCTTTGTCGTTTCCGCTGCCGATGCCAGCGTGGTCATCAGCCGTGACTTCCGCGACCGCCTGGAAGAAGCCATTGACGATAATATTACCGAGTTCACCTACACCGATGCCGACGGCAACGAAGCCGAGTATGACATCGTGTACGATGCCAGCACCGGCGTTTGGAGCGTGAAGCAGATGACGGAAACCTATGTGTTTGACCGTTACGCAAGCCCCAACAAGGAGCACTGGCTGGGCACCGATACCAACGGTATGGATATGCTGACCCGCCTGATGTACGGCGGCCGTGTTTCCCTGATCATCGGCTTCATCGTTGTTGCGATCGAAGGCTCCATCGGTATTGTTATGGGCGGTATCTCCGGCTACTTCGGCGGCTGGGTGGATAACCTCATCATGCGTATCGTGGACGTGTTCTACTGCCTGCCCTCCATGCCCATCATCATCATTCTGGGCGCTGCCATGGACGCTATGCGCATTGACTCCTGGACCCGTATGATGTACCTGATGCTGATCCTCGGCTTCCTGGGCTGGCCCGGCATTGCCCGCCTGGTCCGCGGCCAGATCCTCTCCCTGCGCGAGCAGGAGTTCATGACGGCAGCCGAAGCCTGCGGTATCAGCGCATGGCACCGCATCTTCCGCCACCTGATCCCCAACGTTATCCCGCAGCTGATTGTTACCTGCACCATGAGCCTTGGCTCCACCATCCTGACGGAAGCCACCCTGTCTTTCCTGGGTCTGGGCGTTAAGTACCCGTTTGCATCCTGGGGCAACATCATCAACGATGTCAACAACGCTTATGTTATGACCAACTATCTGTTCATCTGGGTCCCGGCCGGCATCTGCCTGCTGATCACGGTTCTGGGCTTCAACTTTGTGGGCGATGGCCTGCGCGATGCCTTTGACCCCAAGATGAAACGCTGATGAAAGGAGACACACACGATGGCTAAACAACAGGACGGTTACCTTTCCGCCAAGGAGTCGCGGCGTATCTCCAAAGAAAACCGCCGCATTACGGACCAGTACGAAAAACAGCGCAAGCGCAAGAATGTGCCGGAATCTGAGTATCTGACCCAGATGAAAAACCCGGAAAACGCTGTTGAATTTGATAACCTGCACACCTATTTCTTTACCGATACCGGCGTGGTAAAAAGCGTGGACGGTGTTTCGTTTGAAGTTCCTGTGGGCAAAACTGTGGGCGTTGTGGGCGAATCCGGCTGCGGCAAATCCGTTACCAGCCTTTCGCTGATGCAGCTGCTGCAGCGCCCCCAGGGCCAGATCGTTCAGGGCGAGATCCGCCTGAACCTGGGTAATGGCAAAGCCTATGATGTTGCCAAAACTCCCGGCACGGTCATGCAGCACCTGCGCGGCAACTATATTTCGATGATCTTCCAGGAGCCGATGACCAGCCTGAACCCGGTGTTCCGCATCGGTGCTCAGATCGATGAAGTCATTGCTCTGCATGACGGCGAAGGCAAGAGCAAAGAGGACATCAAAAAGCGCACCGTTGAAATGCTGGAGATGGTTGGCATCGCCAACAGCCAGGGTGTATATGAGATGTACCCGCATGAGTTGTCCGGCGGTATGCGCCAGCGTGTCATGATCGCCATGGCATTGGCCTGCAACCCCAAGGTTATCATCGCCGACGAACCCACCACCGCACTGGACGTGACGATTCAGGCCCAGATCCTGGACCTGCTGCGCAGCCTGAAGGACCGCATTAACTCCTCCATCATGCTGATCACCCATGACCTGGGTGTGATTGCCGAGATGGCAGATTACGTTGTTGTCATGTACGCAGGCCGTGTGGTGGAAAAGGGCACCGCTCAGGAGATTTTCGCAAACCCGGCTCACCCCTATACCATCGGCCTGATGGCTTCCAAACCGATCGTGGGCAAAAAGGTGGACCGACTGTACTCCATCCCCGGCAAGGTGCCCAACCCGGTCAATATGCCCAACTACTGTTACTTTAAGGATCGCTGCGAGATGGCTCTGCCCTGCTGCGATGGTGAATACCCCTGCGAGATCAGCCTGTCCCCCACGCACAAGGTCAGCTGCTACCGCTACTATGAAAATAATCGAAAGGCGGGTGAGTGACGATGGCACAGGCAGAAAACGCAAAAAAACTGGACTATACCCCCGTCACCTATGATGATCAGTATATTCTGATGGTCAACCAGCTTAAAAAATACTTCCCCATCAAGGGCGGCCTGATGTCCCAGACCGTGGGTCACGTCAAGGCTGTCGATGGCGTTACCTTCAACCTCAAGCGCGGCCATACCATGGGTCTGGTCGGCGAATCCGGCTGCGGCAAATCCACCACCGGCCGTACAATCCTGCGCCTTGCCGGCGAAAAAACCGGCGGTCAGGTACTGTTCAACGGCAAAGAAGTGTACGATATGACCGGCAGGGAGCTGCGTAACCTGCGTACCAAGATGCAGATCATCTTCCAGGACCCGTTCTCCAGCCTGTCCCCGCGTCTGCCGGTTGGTGAGATCATCGGTGAGGCTGTGCGCGAGCATAACCTGGTGCCCAAGGCAGAGTTCAATGATTATATTGACCAGGTCATGGATAACTGCGGCCTGCAGCCCTATCACAAAACCCGCTATCCGCACGAATTTTCCGGCGGCCAGCGCCAGCGCATCTGCATTGCCCGCGCCCTGGCCCTGAACCCGGAGTTTGTTGTGTGCGACGAACCGGTCTCTGCACTGGACGTTTCCATTCAGGCCCAAATCATCAATCTGCTGAAAGAATTGCAGGATAAATATAACCTGACCTACCTGTTCATCTCCCACGATCTTTCTGTTGTTGAGCATATTTCGGATACGGTCGGCGTTATGTACCTGGGCAACCTGGTGGAGTACGGTGCAACGCCGGATATCTTCAGCCATCCGCTGCATCCCTACACCAAGGCACTGTTCAGCGCCATTCCTATCCCGGACCCGACCATTCGCCGCGAGCGTATTGTGCTGCAGGGCTCCATTCCGTCCCCGGCCAACCCGCCCAAGGGCTGCAAGTTCCATACCCGCTGCCCCTATGCGACCGAGCGCTGCAAGACCGAAGCGCCGCAGCAGCGTGAGGTGGAACCCGGCCACTATGTTGTGTGCCACCTGTACGAAAAATGAAGCATAACGAACCCTTTGAGGATGACGGCCGCACCGTGGCCGATATGAGTGGCATTGAGCACGACAGTATCTGGCTGCCGCGCCGCCGCAAGCAGGGCCATACCCCCGCGCAGCAGCCCCAACAGGCTGCTGACCGTCCCTGGGAGGAAGACCCCCAGCTGACCGGTAAGGAGCGCCTGTGGGCGATCCTGGGTGCGCTGAAAGCTACCCTGCTGATTTGTGGCGTCTACCTGCTTGGCCTGCTGGCCCTGCTGGCGCTGCTGTTTACCCTCTGGCATTAAAAAATACCCCCGCCTTTGTTTTGGCTGCGTGACAGCTGGAATAAGGACGGGGGTGTTTTGTTTTGTGGGGGAAGGGCAACTTGCCCGGTAAGGTGGGGGGTACCCGACCCCGCCGAGAAACGTAAATATTTGCTGCAAACCTACAAACATTTGTAGGGGACGATGCTTGCATCGTCCCGCGGATGAGCTGATGCGGTGAATTTTGTTAATGGTATTCGGGACAAGGTTTCGGAACGGTCAAGACTGTTCCCTACAGAAGCTTTTTTAGCATGTGGTGGATGATTTATCTTCCTCAAGGACGGGATGAGGGCATCCCACCCTACAGTGCCTAAATAAAAGTACAACACAAAAGCGCACCGCACACCCTATCCAAGGGGTTGCGATGCGCCTTTTATTATTCATTGCTTTCTTGATGGAAAATAATATTATTGTGTTATGGCAACACCGCACAATTCCCGCCTAGCGGCTTAAGCACCGCTTCGGCGGCTGCGGCACGGCATCTGCGTTGCCAAAATGCTCGATAAGACATCCAGTATTATCTGCGCTTTTGGCTTAGCAGCTGCCGCACCTCGCTCGCCGTATCGGCACTTAGAATTATGCGGTATAGCCTTATATTATTAAAGCTTCTGCTTCCTTCTTTTCAAAGAAGGAACAAAAACCCCCGTAAATCAATGCAGATGCAGATGGCGGGGCACGCCGTCGATGTAGATGGGGGTCAGCTCGGCCTGGATGAGGGGGCGGGCATAGTGATGGAATGCTTCGGTCACATGCATGCCGTCCGGGCTGATCCAGTCATCCGGCACGCGCTTTTCCAGGTTGGCAACCTTCTGCACATCTACCATCTCGGTTTCGGTGCGGTACGGCATATCCGAAATGCGGCGGATGGCGCACATCTTACCGGTTTCGCCGCGGTAAGCAGCTTCTACCGAAGCACCGCCCACTTGGTATGCCTCGGTAATGTCGGTGCGGCTTGCCAGATGGGAGGCACAGCGCTGCAGGGTAGAGAATTCGATCGCGCGGGTCTTGCAGCCCAGGCGCACATGGATCAAATCCGCCAGGTAGCGGCTGGTGCCGGACAAAATGGCTTTATGGCCAAAAGCATCCAGCTGGCCTGCTGTGGATACCAAATCACACAGGAAAACGCCGTCCTTGTTTTTTACGCCCTCGCTGGCCGCAATGATGACATTGTGGCGGTCTTTTTCCAGCTGGGCTACTTTTTCCAGGAACACATTCTCGTCAAAGGGGCGCTCCGGCAGCAAAATGATGTCCGGGCCGTTGCAGTCAGCCCCGGCGGCCAGGCTGGCGGCACCGGCCAGCCAGCCGGTATGGCGGCCCATGATCTCGGCCACCGTTACGCTGCGGATGTTATACACGCTGGAATCACAGATGACCTCTTTCAGGATGGTGGCAATGTACTTGGCGGCACTGCCGTAACCGGGGGTGTGGTCGGTGTACATCAGGTCGTTGTCAATGGTTTTGGGCACGCCGATAAAGCGGATCTCGCTGCCCTTGGCAGCCCCGTAAGCGGAAAGCTTGGCAATGGTGTCCATCGAATCATTGCCGCCAATGTAGAACACGGCCCCAATGCAGTACTTGGCAAACAGCTCAAACAGCTGCACAAAGGGGCGTTCGTCCGTGGCGGGGTTGGGCAGCTTGAACCGGCAGCTGCCCAGGTAACTGGACGGCGTGCGCTTGAGCAGCTCAATTTCCATCTTGTCGTCAAGGCGGTCATCCAAGTCCACAATCTTGCCCTGCAAAAGCCCTTGAATGCCATACTCCATGCCGTATACATGGGCGGCGCCCAGAGCTTTGGCAGCTTCATACACACCGGCCAGGCTGGAATTGATCACAGCAGTCGGCCCGCCGGACTGGCCGACCAGTACATTTGTTCCCCAAGACATAAGAAAGCCCTCCTTATTTTGCAGCCATCATGCTATCTTAATATGATACACCCTAGTGTACACGAAAGTACGACTTAAAGCAAGTACTTTGCGCACCGGAGGTTTTACAGCTTCACGCCCATTTTTTCCAGCGCAAACAGCGCTGCGCCCAGGCTGCCGCACAGTTGGCTGTACTCGCTGACCTCCACCGGGGCTTTCAGGGCGGTTTCCAGCTCTTTCACAACGCCGCGGTTGCGGGCTACACCGCCTGTCATCATAAAGGGGGCCACGCCGCCGGTGCGGCGGGCCAGGGCAGCGGTTTTGCCCGCAACAGATTTGTTCAGGCCGTGGATGATATCCGCCGGTGCGGTGCTGCGGGCAATCAGGCTGACGACCTCACTTTCCGCAAACACGGTACACATGCTGGAAATGGTCACATCGTTGTGCCAGTCCAGGCCAAGCTCGCTCATCTCCGGCAGCTTCATCTGCAGGGTGCGGGCCATCATCTCCAAAAAACGGCCGGTACCGGCGGCGCATTTGTCGTTCATCGCAAAGGTTTCAACAGCGCCGCTTTCGCTCAGGCGGATCACCTTGGAATCCTGCCCGCCAATGTCGATCACGGTGCGCACGGCGGGGTCCAGATGATGAGCCCCGCGGGCATGGCAGGTGATCTCGGTCACGGCTGTGCCGTCATTGCCCAGGAACTCGCGCCCGTAGCCGGTGTATACCTTGGAACCCAGGTCGCTTTCGGCAATGCCTGCCATCGTCAGGGCCTGTTCCAGTGCCTGGCGGGCGCCGGTTGCAGCCCCGGCGCCGGTGGGCACAATGGCCCAGCCGCAGATCTTTCCGCTGCGATCCAGGATCACGGCATCAGTGCTGGCAGAGCCGCTGTCGATGCCGGCGGCATATTGTGCGTTGGTGTTCATGGCGGGGGCCTCCTTGTTTTCGGTATCGGGAACGGCGTTCAGGCTTTCGGCAAATGCGCCCAGGCGGGTGCTCAGCTGCCCGCCGCCGCTGGTAAAGGTCTGGCGGGAACAGTCGGTTTCAATTTTTAATACCGGCAGATGGAACTGCTCCGGCGCGGTCAGGCCGGGGGCGTAATAATCACAGAACTGCACGGTGTGGTACACAATGCCAATGGTCTGGCCGTCCACCAGGGCGGCGCGCTCACTGACCGGGGCATCCATCCGCATGCAGGGCATCTGGCCCAGCAGGGCGGCGGCGTAACCGGGCAAAAAGTCCTCCAGTGCGGCGGGGGCAACATCGGCAAGCTCACGGTTGCCGGTGCAGGTAGCATCCACCACGGGCAGGGCAAAGGCTTTCTGCACGGTATCATACAGCACGCTGCCGCCATGGGCACCCAGCAGGGTCAAATGCGGACCCTCGGCGTGGGGTTTGTGCACAAAAAAGGCGTGGGCGCGCTGGGCGTCGAATTCCTGCCCGGTGTACCGCTGCAGGGCATCCGCCAGCCTACGCAGGTCCCGCGCAAAGCGGGCGCGGGTGGCCGGGGTGCTCTGGTGGGGGACGGGCAGCAGCTGCAAAAATTCCATCTTACCACTGGCAGCCAGCACATCGTAAACGCGCAGCATGGCATCGCAGCAGTTGGTCAGCACCAAAGCCCGGATGCCGGATTGCTCCACCTGTTCCAGCACAGCCTTGGCGTAACCGCACAGGTTGGCGTGGGCGCAGCGCTCCGCGCAGGAAAAACTTTCCGCCAGCGGATCCAGCGCCGAGAAGGTGGCCCCATACCCGGCAAACAGCTCCAGCGGGGCGTATTTGCAGGCATAATAAATCGTTTTGCTCATACCAGCGCCTCCTGTTTGCTGTGCAGCATCTCTAGGAAAGCATCCAGCCGGGTGGCGGTCTGGCCGTCCATCGTGTTGGCGCGGTCGCAGCCATCGCCGTCCAGCAGCAGCACCGGGTAGCCCTCGGCTTCCAGTGCGCTCTTGAACAGCTGTGCGGCCCCCATCGTCTGCTTGCAGCCCCATTGGCAGAAGTAGACCACCCCGTCGATCTGCTGCATGCGGCACAGCTCCAGCGCGCGCTGGATGCGGTGCTGGGCGCTGCCGTTAAAGATGTTGTTCACCAGCCGCGCGGCCATGCTCTCAAACGGTTTGTCCGGGTCCATGTAGCAGCCTAAGGTATCGGCGTTCATATCGCAGGTAATAAGCTGGTTTTCTGCCGAGAAATTCAGCCGCTCCCGCACGGGCGCCTGATAAAACGGCACGGCGTGCGCCCACAGCAGCCGGGTGCCGCCACCCATGGGGCTGGCCTCGATATCCGCCAGCAGCTTGCGGGCGTACTGTTCAGCCTGCGGGGTGCCCAGCATGGTGTGGGTCACAAACACTTCGTAAAATTCGGAGGTGACATCGTTGTGCAGGTTCCGCCCGGCCTTGGCGGCCTGTGCCTGCTGCAATAGTTCCAGCGTGCGGCCGCTGTGGGCGACTGCCTGCTGCAGGGCCGCTTCGTCCAGCTTCTGGTGGGTCGCATCCTCCAAAAAAGCGGCGAACTCTCGCAGGCGGTCGGAAACTTCGGCCACAGCGTACTCGTCGTGGTCATAGGGCACATCCAGATAAAAGTGGGGGATGCCGTAATGCTGCGCCAGCCGCCGGAAGGTCAGGTTGTTGGCATCGCAGGCAATGGAGGTGCAGGCAGTGAACAGCGGCTTGCCCGCCGTGCCGGAAAGCCCCATGCCCAGCAAAGCCTTGTGGTAACTGCACAGCGTGGGGCTGATGCCTGCGCTCTCGGCATAATGGATAAAGCCGCGCTCGGCTGCGGCACCGTTCAGGTAACAGGCGGTGGCTTCGGCAAACATCGGCAGCAGGTGGAAGGCGTGCAGCAGTTCACAGGGCATAAAGATATTGACCAGCGCCGCCCGCTGCGGGTGGGCCAGGGGCGCAATCATGGTGTCCATGGCGATCTGTGCCGCATACTGCCGCGCGGGGGTGAGTTCTTTTTCCGGGGCAAGCAGCAGCTGCACATCCTTGGCGCGGTAGCCCAACAGCAGCAGCTGGCGGGCAAGCTCCGGCTTGGGAATAGCGTCATCCACCAGCTGGCCAAAGCGGTCAACGATATTTGGCATAGGGGGTTATCCTTTCAACACATAGGTTTCAATGGCCTTGGCAACGCCGTCATGGTTGTTGTCGTCCGTTACATAGCGGGCGGCGGCCAGAACATCCGGTGTGGCGTTGCCCATCGCAATGCCGTACCCGGCGGCCTGGATCATGGCAAGGTCGTTGCCGGAATCGCCGCAGGCCATCACCTGGTTCATCGCCAGGCCCAGGGTATCGGCCAGCGTTTTTAATCCGCTGCCCTTGGTCACGCCGGGGGCGTTGATCTCCATGTTGTTGGGAATGCTGGAAGTAATCTCAACATTAAACCGGCTGGCAACAGCCTGCCAGGCGGCATCGCGGGCGGCATTGTCCCGATAGGTGATGCTGAACTTTTCCACCTCGTGCGGGTGGGCGGCGAACACTGCGTGCATGTCATCCACCACAATGCGGCTGTCGCGCAGGTAGCGGCGCAGGGCAGGGGGCATCAGGGCAAGGCCGTCATTGGCACCAAAATAATCGGTGTAGGCTTTGCCGCCGATAAAAATGCCCATGGCACCGCCCGTTGCGGCCACGATATCATAAATGTCGCTGGCAAGGGCAGCATCAAACGGCAGGTTGACCAGCGGTTTGCCGGTGGAAAGCTCCACCACGCTGGCCCCGTTGGAAGTCAGGGCATACCGCACGCCGGGAATGCGCAAAAACGCTTCCGGCACACCCGATGCCACACGCCCCGTTGCGGGGATGACATCAACCCCTTTGGCAATGGCAGCGCGGATGGCTTCCAGCGTGCGGGGTGTGATCTCTTTTTCATCATTGAATACGGTGCCGTCCAGATCCAATGCAACAAGACGGATATCGGGCATAACGGACCCCTCCTTTGTTATATTTCACCAAAGATTTTAGCGCATTTTCGGTCATTTTGCAAGGGCACCTTGCATTTGCTATGCCAAGTATGGTAAAGTGACATCAGCCCTTTGCATATTGGCACAGGGCAGGGAAGGGGAACGCGATGCAAACCGAACAACAGTCGTTGTGTGCGCCAGCCGGGCAGCGCTTTTGGCAGATCGATGCCCTGCGCGGGCTGGCGCTGCTGAATATGCTGGTTTACCATGCCATGTATGACTGGGTGTATATTTTTGGCCATGCCAGCGGCTGGTACGATATCTGGTCCACGCACTGCCATGTGTGGCAGCAGTATATCTGCTGGAGCTTTATTCTGCTTTCGGGCTACAGCTTTACCCTATCCCGCCGCCCGCTCAAGAACGGCCTGCTCACGGCGGCCTGCGCGGTGGTGCTGACCGTGGCAACCGCCGTTGCCATGCCGGAGGAAGTCATCTGGTTCGGCGTGCTGCACCTGCTGGGCTGTGCGGCCCTGCTGACCTGTCTGCTGCACCCCGCGCTGGAAAAGCTGCCCCCGCTGGCAGGGGTTACGGGCAGCGCGGTGCTGTTTGCCCTACTGAACCAGCTGCCGCAGGGCTGGCTGGGGTTTGAGGGAACGCACCTGGCGGCCCTACCCGCCGCCTGGTACAAGCCGAATCTTTTCTGGTTGGGTCTGCCGGATCTGACGGTGTTTTCCTCATCGGATTATTTCCCGCTTTTGCCGTGGGTGTTTTTGTATTGGGTGGGGTACTTTTTTGCGCGGTGGTTCCGCGCCCGCTGCACCGCGCAGCCCGGCCTGCCGCCCAAAGCCCTGCGCCCCCTGTGCGCCGTGGGCAGCCGCACGCTGCTGATTTATATGCTGCACCAGCCGGTGATTTACGGCGCTTTATTGGGCTTGCGGTACTTGGGTTTTGTATAAACTATTGCCCATACCCCGCATATGAGGGCAAAAAACTGAACTTTTTATGAAATTTCAAAAAGTGGGCCAGAACGCGTAAAATCGTGGTTGACAGGAGCCTATAAAGTATAGTATAATTTCAGTTACTGGTTGATTGTAATTTTGATTGACCGGCAAACTCCTGTCTCAGACCAAGGGAGGGAAAAAGATGTCGGAGATCCGTGTCAAAGAGGGCGAATCCCTTGAGAGCGCCCTGCGCCGTTTCAAGCGCAGCACTGCCCGCAGCGGTGTTCTTGCTGAGGTGCGCAAGCGCGAGGCTTATGAGAAGCCGTCTGTGCGTCGCAAGAAGAAGTCCGAAGCCGCCCGCAAGCGCAAGTTTAAGTAATCCGGAGCCATCGCAGCGGCTATGCCGCCGTTTTCGATAACCGTGTTTACCCAAAGGAACGGCAGAACAGGTTCGCAGAGATGCGGGCCTGTTCTTTCTTTATATCTAAGGCAACACCGCACAATTCCCGCCTGACGGCTTAAGCACCGCTCCGGCGGCTGCGGCACGGCATCTGCGTTGCCAAAATGCTCGATAATGTCGGGTTGCGGTACCCGCATCGTGCTTCGGGGGCAAAAGCCCCTCGCACTCTGCGACCGCTGCCCCTGCTTCGGTTCGCTGTTTCCGCCACTGGCGGCGCTCACCTTTGCAGCATCCAGTATTATCTGCGCTTTTGGCTTAGCATCTGCCGCACCTCGCTCGCCGTATCGGCACTTAGAATTATGCGGTATTGCCCTAAAAACCGGGGTGGCGCTTGCCCGCTGCCCCGCGCTTATAATAAGGTAGTTTGTCTATGCTTCTTACCCCTGAATATATTTTCCGTGCCATTGAGGCCATCACGCCGGAGTTCCTGCGCCAGCACGGTATCACCGCCCTGGTGCTGGATGTGGATAATACCTTGACGGGGGATGGCAGCCAGCAGCTGGATGCCACCGTGCAGCAATGGCTGGATACTATGCGTGCCGCGGGTGTGCGATTGACGATTGTTTCCAACAATACCGCCGCCCGCGTGCGCCCCTTTGCGGACCGTGTGGGCCTGGCTTGGGTGCCGCTGGCCTGCAAGCCGCTGCCGGTCGGCCTGGCCGTTGCCCGCCGCCGCCTTGGCGTTCGCAAAAATCAGATGGCCATGGTGGGCGACCAGATCTTTACGGACCGCCTTGCCGCGGGGCTGTACGGCATCTCCTGCCTGTATACCATGCCGCGTGGGGGCGACCACCAGCGCGGTGTGCAGTTCAAGCGCAGGTTTGAACCCTACTGGCTGGACCGGTATTACCAAAAAGGGGGCTGCCTGTATGAGTGAAGCACCGCGCTTTGGCACGGCTGGGCTTTCGGACAGCTACCGTGTCCGCAGCTTTGACCCGCAGGCCATGGCGGAGTATACGGCTTCCTTTGGGCTGACGGCGTTTGAATACCAGTGTGGGCGCGGTGTGCGCCTGGGGCTGGATAAAGCCGCCGCCTTAAAAGAAGCGTTTGATGCAAAAGGCATCACTTTCTCGGTCCATGCGCCGTACTACATCAGCATGAGCAGCCTGGAGGAGGACAAGCGGCTGAACAGCGTGAACTACCTGCTGCAAAGCTGCGCACTGGTCAAGGCACTGGGCGGCCGCAGGGTCATCTTCCACGCGGGCAGCTGCGGCAAGCAGAGCCGGGAAGCCGCACTGGAAAAGGCGCTGGACACCATGCGCCGCGCCGTTCAGGCCGTGGATGAAGCCGGTTATGGCGACTGTATCCTTTGCCCTGAAACGATGGGCAAGGTGAACCAGCTGGGCACGCTGGATGAAGTGCTGGCCCTTTGCAGTGTGGATGAACGCATGATTCCCTGCGTGGATTTTGGCCACCTGTATGCCCGCAGCCAGGGCACCGAGCTGAACGATGAGACCGCACCGGCAGATTACGCCGCCATCCTGGATGCCATTGCCGCAGCCTTGCCGGGGGAGCGGGCTAAAAAGTTCCACGCGCATTTTTCCCGCATTGCCTACACCAAGGGTGGGGAAAAATGCCACCTGACTTTTGCGGATACCGAGTTTGGCCCGCCGCCTGCCCCGCTGATGCAGCTGCTGAAAACCCGTGGCCTGGCGCCCACCATTATCTGTGAATCCGCCGGAACCCAGGCCGAGGATGCGGCGGCGCTGAAAAAACTGTATGAACAAGGCTGAGAAAGCCCAAAAACAGCCAACAAAAGCCGAAAAAAACCAAAATATCACCCGAAAATCCCGCTAACCTCTTGCAATACTGGCGCTTTTCGGGTAAAATACTTACAGGTATGACAATGCAATGGCATTGCTTGATGGGCGGCGGGGCCGCTTTTTCAAACAGGCCCGATTCTAAAATTATGGAGGAGTTCCTATATGATCTCTGCAGGCGAATTTCGTAACGGTGTAACTTTTGAGCAGGACGGCCAGGTCCTTCAGGTCGTTGAGTTCCAGCATGTTAAGCCCGGCAAGGGCGCTGCTTTTGTGCGCACTAAGACCAAGAACGTGATTACCGGTTCCGTTGTTGAAACCAGCTACAACCCGACCGCTAAGTTCCCCCAGGCTTTCATTGAGCGCCGTGAGGTTACCTACTCTTACGAGGATGGCGACCTGTACTACTTCATGGATAATGAAACCTACGAGCAGATCCCCGTTGCCGCTGCCGATGTGCCGGAAAACTTCAAGTTCTGCAAAGAAAACGAAATCTGCAAACTGCTGTCCTACAAGGGCAAGGTTTTCAGCGTTGAAATCCCCAACTTCATCGAGCTGGAAGTTACCGAGACTGAGCCTGGCTTCAAGGGCAACACCGCTACCAACACCCTGAAGCCCGCTAAGGTTGAGACTGGTGCCGAGATCCGCGTGCCCCTGTTCATCAACGAGGGCGACAAGATCCGCATCGATACCCGCACCGGCGAGTATATGGAGCGCGTCTGATCTTAAAACAAATGGCCGGGCCGTGGTTTTTGCCGCGTCCCGGCTTTTTTGGAAAATTGCAAAAACAAACACCCTGTTTACAGTGCGTGAAGGAGGTTTTCCCTTATGGCTATGGATCTGAATGCAAAGGCCGCTTACATCCGCGGTATGATGAAAGGGATGGAGTTTGACCCCACCACCCAGGAAGGCAAGATCATTGTTGCAATGATGGACCTGCTGGAAGAGATGGCCGATGTTGTGAGCGAGCATGACGATGCCCTGGATCAGGCTTTTGACGAGCTGGACGCCATTGATGAAGATATGGATGATCTGGTGGACAGCATCTTCGGCGATGACGATGAGGACGAAGATGAGGACGAGGATGACGATGGCGCATTTGAAACCAGCTATGAAGTCACCTGCCCCAACTGCGGTACCGTCAACATTGTGGATGAAGACACCCTGATGGACAGCGATAAGATCGTCTGCGCAGAGTGCGGCGCAGCTTTCGATGTGGAAGTTCTGCCCGACGATGCCGAGACGCCTGCCGATGCAGAAGCCGAAAGTACCGATGTGACCATCGAGTAAGCGGTTAAGTGCACAAAATAGAATAACAGATAGAAAATCACCCCTGTGGCCGGATTATTCTGGCCGCAGGGGTGATTTTTTGATTATTGGGGAAGAAAGTAATTTGCAGCGAGGTTGCAAACGCTGCCATAAACCTGTAGACGATGTGTAGGGGACGATGCTTGACCGTTCCGAAACCGTAAGACAATATATCATTATAAAATTTGTGATGCTCAATGATGTAAAAGCTCCGGCGTGGTCAGGTAGCAACGCCCTGCGGCACAGGGATGAAGTACAACAAAAAACAGCCCGGTCCAAACGGACCGGGCATTGTGGGTTCCTGTTTACTTTTTCTCGTTCTTCAGCTGATTGCGCAGCATGATATCGCCAAAGGTCAGGGCGTTGAACAAACCGCCGGCCTTGTTGGCCTGGCGCACAATGCGCGCCGGCAGAGGCTTGCTTTCATCGGTGGAAAGCAATACAATGTGAACCTTATCGGCCACGTCGGCATTGCCTTCCTTTTTGGTGGTCAGTACCTGCAGGTACACAACATAGGGGTCATGCATAGAACCATAGTAAATATCGTTGCCGCAGCGCACCAGCGGGCGGCCCTTATAGGTCAGACTGGGGGTAAAAGCCATCTCTTACAACCTTCTTTCGCTGTTGTTGTATCCGAAAAGCCGAAAATATAGCCTGTTTCTACAAACACAGCCGGATTTTGCGTTAAAAGACCTTGGAATCCACAAAGGATTCCGGCGGCTTTTGCCTTAAATCCGTCTTGCGTTTGCGAAATACGCGTCATTTTCTTTGTTTTCAGCTACACCTTAATCAATAAAAAATATTATACCATACAAGATAGGGGATTACAAATCTAATTTTTCGCGTTCGATCTTTTCTTCGTTCAAGGCAACGCGCTGGGTCAAAATGCGCACCTTGCTGTCCAGCTGACTGAGCCGGATGGACATAAAAAACTGTTTGGCCAGCAGCAAAAAGATGATGACGATATAAACAAAATTGATGGGGCTCTGGAACCCAAGCAGATACGCCGCCCAGTAGGCAATGCCGGGAAAGATGGCCAAAATCAGCAGAATGCCGCTGAACAGAAGCCAGAAAATGGTATCTTCGATCTGCACCTTAGCCAAACGCACGCGGCGCAGAATATAGGTTGCGGTGATCAGGCTGCCCAACACAAGGCATATACGGATAATTGGCTGATCAAACATGGCTTACAGGCTCCTTTCCGGGTAAGGCGTTTCGGTGTCCCGCTTGCGGAACCACTGAATCAGCAAAATGGAGATGGACATTTTGACCATATATTCAATGCTGCGCCAAAAGGTCAGGTAGCTTTGACCGGCCTCGCGCTCGCCCATCGTAACTTGTACTTCGCGTACCACAGCGCCGTTTTTGATCAGGTAACTGATGGTATCCGGCTCCGGGCCATAGTTCAAATTTTGGGCAAATTCTTCCACCATGGCGCGGTTGAACAGCCGCATGCCGCTGGTGGGGTCGCAGATGGCACGGCCGGTGGTCAGCCGGATGGACCAGCTGATGATGTAGCTGCCCAGCATGCGCAGGCTTTTGGGCTTTTTTACCGTCAAAAAGCGGCTGCCAATCACGATGTCGGCCCCGCTTTCCAGCTCTTCCAGCATGGCGGCGATATATTCCGGTCGGTGCTGGCCGTCAGCATCCAGCTGCATGGCGCAGTCATACCCGTTTTCGGCGGCATAGCGCAGCCCGGTCTGGAATGCACCTGCCAGCCCCAGGTTGACCGGCAGATCGATCAAGCGGAACCCATGTTCCCGGCAGATGGCCGCGGTTTTATCACGGCTGCCATCGTTGACTACAACATAGTCATACTGCGGGTAGTTCTTGACAATGCCGTTGACGACCTTGACAATATTGGCTTCCTCATTATATGCAGGAATAACAATCAGCAATTTTGACATAACAAATGTTCCTTATCCACTTGCCCGGCAAACACCGGGCAGATGTCAGCTTTGGTTTATGATCCCCATCATTTTATCAAATACGGCATCCCATGTAAAGTGCGCGTACACATTGCGGTACGCCGCCTCGGCACAGGCGTGGGCGCGAGCGGGATCATCCAGCAGGGTCTGCAGCCCGGCGCGGATGGTTTCCACCGTGGCGTCCTGTGGCTGGCCGGGCAGCACAATGCCGTGGGTATCGTCCGGCAGCAGCTCCTCGGTTCCGGCGGTACGGGTGCACACGATGGGGCAGCGGCAGGCCGCGGCTTCCAGCAAGGTGGTGGGAAAGCCCTCGGCATACCGGGTGGGCAGACAGTATACATCTGCCTGCCGCAGCAGCTGAACCACCGCATCATGCGGCAGGGCACCGGGGGTAACGGCCCCAAGGTCTGCCAGTTCCTGCTGCTGCGGACCGCTGCCAGCCGCCACCAGAACAACGCCCGGCAGCTGGGCCACGGCCTGGGCTAATAATCCGGCGCCCTTTTCGGGAATCAGGCGGCCCACAAACAGCACGATCTTACGGTCGCCAAGGTTCAGCTTGGCGCGCCAGTCTGGCGCGTGGGCGGCTTCCTGCTCCAAAGCAGCGGGGTCAATGGCGTTGGGCATGGTTCCTGCAGCCGTAATGCCAAAGGTGTGCAGCCAGCGGCAGGCAGCGGCGGAAACGCCATAGAACGGCGCGCCGGTGCCGCGCACCAGGCGGCAGGCAAGCAGCTCATACAGCCGCCCGCAGGCCCCCAGCAGACCGCTGCCCATCGGCATGTATCCGGTGGAATGGTCAATAACCAGCATGGGGATACCGCGGCGCTTGGCCGCGCGGGCAGCCCAGACGCTTTGGGTGTACATGCGGGTCTGCACCACGCAGAAATCGAGCTTTTGCGCCCAGATTTGCGCGGTCAGCGCGTGGAAGCGCGCCCCCGGCTTGATGACAGGAAAGCGCCCGTTCATGACAGGCCAGACGGGCAGGCGGTAAATTTCAATGCCGTCCCCGTCAATTTCGTGCTCCGGCAGGTTGGGCAGAGCACTGGTAACCACAATGGCGCGGTGCCCGGCGGCAACAGTGCGGCGGGCAAGGTTCCAGGTGTAGCGCTCCACACCACCCACCGTGGGCAGGTACTGCGCAGAAAAATAACAAATCGTCATCGGGCAATCACCGCAAGCATGGCGTTCAGCAATACCCCGGCGTTGATTACGCACAGGCAGCAGATCAGGGTACAGGCGGACTGTTTGCCGCTGGCAACCTGGACCCGGCGGGGCAGGCAGGTAAGCAGGAACAACGGCAGCACGGGCAGAAGATACCGCCCCTGGAAGCCGTAAACGGTCTGGTAATAGGTCGGGGTCCACACAAGGCAGCCGGCAAAGGCCAACGCGGCGCACAGCAGCGCGGCCAGCGCACACCACACCCGGTAGCGCCCCTGGGGCAGCCCCGGCACGGGAACATCCTGCGCCGGAACGGCGGCATACCACAGCAGCAGGTAGAGCGCCAACACCCAGAACCAGGCCAGGTCCAGCGAGCTGTAGCTTAAGCTGCCGCCCACAAGGCCGCGCACCCAGTTGTCGGCATCCTGCACCATGCTGCGTACCAGCAGCATAGCCACGGCGGGCAGATTGTGCAGAATGTAACCGGGGGTAAAGGTGGTCTGGTCTTCCTCGCTGGGGGTGCTCTGGCTGTCCCGCACGGTACGGACAGCTTCGATCTCTTTGATCAGCACTTTGCGGTCCAGCGGGTAGCGGTCATCCTCCACGCCGGGGTAGATCTGGCAGGCGGAAAGCAGCTCTGCACATTCATCACTGCTGAACATGGACTTGAAAAAGTCTCGGCGGTCAGCAGTGGCCAGCCGTTCCCGGCACATTTCGGCGTCGGTGGTCATCAGGTCGCGGTCCAGGTAAACCAGGGAAGCCGCACTCATGAATTCATCATCGGTCAGGCTGGAATGCTCCACTTCCTCCGGGCTGAAGAAAAAGCTCTGGCCCAGAACGGCGGCGGTCACATCGCCCTCCTGCAAGGCCTGCACCCAGAACTCCAGCTCCTTCTGCGGGATCTCAGTCACGCCCTCCACGCAGTAATACAGGCGGCGCACAAAGTTGGAAGCCGTGTTTTCGCGGTACTCGGCAGGCATGTTGGCAAACCGGTTGGAGGTTTTGCCGTCACCCGCGGCAGGGGCGGCATGCAGGGTACGATTGTCAGCTGCCTCTGTTGCTGTATAAGAAACCGCGGCAGCCGGGGTAGAACCCTGTGCGGAGGTGGTTTCCGTCTGGGTAGTCTGATTTTCAAACCCGGCAGAACCGGCCACCGAGGTGACCAGCACAGCGCGGTTGATGCTGAGCGCCAGCAGCACGCATCCGGCCAGATAAGCGGCTTTTTTGGTTGCGGCGCTCTGGCCAAAGCGGCTGTTGGGAATAAGCAGGAACAACGCTGCCAGCGGCAGGTAAACCAGTTTGGCCGGTGCCAGCAGGATGCCGAACACCGCCAGCGGCAGCCACAGCCGCACCGGCAGCACCGTGCCGTCCTTGCAGCCAAAAATCGCCTGCATACACAGCGCAGTAAAGGCAAACGCCAGCCCCAGCAGCAGGGAATCCCGGCTGAAAGAAGCCGCCAGATGCAGCGTCATGGGCAGCAGGGCCGCCGCAGCGAATACCCGCCTGCCAAACGGCGCGGCTTTAACGGCCAGCGCCGCTAACAAAGCGAACACAATTAAATTTGCTGTGCGCCCCAGCATCAGCGCCGGAACAAAGCCAAGGTGAAAAACATATGCCAGGAACACCGCTGCCGCGCTGAACAGGTACAGCGTGGGATTGCGGTCGGTCTGCAGTTCTTCCAGCGCAGTGTGGCTGTCAAAACTGTCAGGGGTGGTGGTGAACAGGTTTTCGCTCAGTTCCTGCCAGCTGAACACGGTGGTCTTTTCGTTTTGCAGCAGGGGGTCAAAGTCGTGCTCGCGGCGGTAGGTCATATCCAGCGGTACATTGCCCATCCGCCATTCATCCGGCGAGAGCATGTTGGCCCATTTGCAGGCTAAAGTAAAGGACTGGTTGATGTGGTATTTTTCGTCCGGTGCGGCATAGGGCGGCAACACAAAGCTGTACAGCATGCCAAAGCAGAGCACCAGCACAAACACCAGCCGGTGCAGCGGCATGCGGCCCCGCATGGCAAAATAAATGCCAAGGAACACCACAACGCTGGCCAGCAGCCCGACCAGCAAAAAGAACCGGGTCAAAAATCCGCCAATCTGTTTGTAAGTCACCAGCAGCGCCAGCGTGCCGTCCACGGCTTCGCCGTTTACGGAAAAGGTATCGTTCCACAGCACAGCGCCGTTGCTGCAGCCCACGGTCAACCGGCCGGAACCGGTATACTCCGGTTTCAGGGTCACGCGGTAGCGGCGGCCTGCGCTGCCGGTCACGGGGGTATCCAGCCCCATGCCGGTGTACTGCCCGGCCACAATGTTCGCCATATCGCCGGTGGAGCGGGCCAGTACCTCGCCGGTGTCGGCATCGGCAAGTTCCAGGTGCAGCTCACCGGTGGGTTGGCCGTTGCTGGTGCCAAACACAAAGGCCATGGCCAGCAGGTCATTGTCGGTATCAAAAGTCTGGGCAGCGCCGTTGGCTTCGTCCAGCTCGGCGCTGTACTGGCTGTAATCATCGCTGATGCGCTCCGACAGGCTCTTGTCATTGTTGGGGCGCACCGCGGCCAACCAAACCAGCACCACAGCCAGCAGGCAGGCAGCAGCGGCGCACAAGGCGGTGCCCAGCGGGCTTTTCAGAAAATCCTTTATTTTGCTCATACGGGCTCCTCCCGGTTTTGGTGGTTCAGCGTTCAGGGGGTGTCCAAAACAAACACCGGAATATTTAACGTTTCAGCCGCACCCATCAAATCTTTGCGCCAAAGGCTTTTTTAACGGCGGCAGGCAGGCGGCCGTCCCGCAGCAGGATCTCTTCCACCGTGCCGCGCACAGCGCCCTCGCCGCCTTTTTGGCGGCAGATGAAATCCGCCCGCCCCAGCACAGGGCCGGCAGCATCGGCCGGGCAGGCCACAAAGCCGCACAGGGCCATGGCGGTCAAATCGTTCAGGTCATCGCCGCAATAGGCAACATCCTGCTTGGTCAGGCTGTGCTCAGCCATAAACCTGCTTAAAAAGGCGGCTTTGTCGTGTACGTTCTGGAACAGATAGTCAATGTGCAGGTCCTGGGCACGGTGGCGCACGGCTTCACATTCGCGCCCGGTGCAGATCATAACCTGCATCCCTGCCGCGCGGGCCAGCACGATCCCGGCCCCATCCTTAATGGCAAACTTTTTCAGCTCGTTGCCGGTGGAATCATAGTACACGCCGCCGTCTGTCATGGTGCCGTCTACATCCAGAACCAAAAGTCGAATCATGGGCAAACCTCGTTATTTTGCGTATTCGCTGGGGGTGATAAAGGTCACATCCAGCCCGCAGGCTTTGATGGCACCTGCCATGGCGGTGTTGAACGCGGCACCGCGCCCGGTGTGGGCGTGCAGCAGGCTGTCGGCATAGGCGGGAGTACCGGACTTGTAGCCATCGGCCCCGGCCAGCAGCACGGCCTTGGCACCGCACAGCCGCAGCAGCCGCAGCAGCATCAGTACACTGTTGCTGCCAAGGGATGCATTCTGCACATCCGGGGCCGCCAGCCGGTCATAATTGACCGCCAGCGCCCCCTGCGGCAGCGGCCGCAGGTTGGAGGTGAGCACAACAGGGCAGGGCAGGGCAGCAAGGTCCAGCTTTTCAAACCGCTTGCTGTTGGTAAAAAATGCGTAATCCGGCTGGCAGAATTCCGGGCAGAAGTTGGCCGAAACAATGCAGTCCGCCTTGGCGGCGGCCACAGCATTGCGCCCGGTTTCCTCCGCCAGGCTGACACCGGGGGCCAGCACCAGCACGGTCTTGCCGCCAAACGCGGTGCGCAGGGTATCCAGCGCGGTGGTGTCGTCAATGGCGCGGTTCTGGTATTCGCGGTACAGGCGGTCGGCATAGTCTTTATCGTATGCGGTGGCCTTGCTGCGGTCAAAACCGGCCAGAATATGGTTGATGTCCCGGTTGGTCAAATCGCCTTTGTCCAGATAATGCTCGGCGTAATCGCGGTGCAGGTTGTACCGTGCGCTCAGAAAGTAAGCCGGGGTGTAACCCCAGGCTGTCTCGCCTTTCAGCGGGGCGATATGGTCCTGGATGGCGTCCATCATCTCGTCAATGTCATAATGGCAGCCAAGGGTCTCGTTCATATAGTCGGCAATCAGCTCAATGGGCAGGTTGCCGGGAATGCGCCCCATGCCCATCAGGCTGCCGTCCACAGTGGTATCGCGGCCCAGGTGCTTGTCCAGAAATTCCTGCGCCAGGCAGAAAGAGAGCGCCATGTTCTCATGCAGGTGCAGCCCCACGCGGATATCCGGGGCCAGGTTGTGGTCCACCAGGCTGACGATGCGCTCTAAGTCACGCCGCCGCATGCTGCCGAAGGTATCCACAATGGAGAACTGGTACGGGTGAATCTCGTTTACCTGGTCTAAAATCCACAGCAAGTCTTTGTCGGCATAGCCCATAATGTTGATGGGGTTGATGGACAGCTTGTACCCGCGGGCCTTGACTTCGCGGGCAAAATCCATGCCTTCGCGGATATCGTAATCGTGGGCGGTAATGCGCAGCATCTCAATGCCGTGCCCCTCATAAGGGGACAGCTTGGCAATATCATAATTGGAGCGCATGGCCATGCCGCTGTACATGGTGCTGCCGGTGTGGGCAGGCAGCAGTCTGTTCAGCTCTTCAATGGTGTTGCAGACGGTCACATCGGGGTTGTAGCCATCCACATTGCGCAGAAAGCCCACTTCCACAATGTCAGTCCCGGCACGGGTCAGCGAGGCGATAATATCTTTGGCTGCAGCAAAGCCCCAGTTCCAGCTGTTCACATAGCCGCCGTCACGCAGGGTGCAGTCCAACAGTTTAATATCGGGCATTTATTCTTTTCCTTTCAGGATTTCGCTCACAAGGGCAAGGTCCTTGGGGGTGTCAACGCTCACAGTCTTGTACGGGCTGACGATGGCATGTACCTTGTGGCCGTTTTCCACAAAGCGCATCATATCGTTCTCTTCGGCTTTTTCCAGAATGGACTTCGGTGTTTCGTGGTAGAACGCCAGCGCCCGGCGGGAGTACAGCTGGATGCCGGTCACCTTCTCGTATTCAAAATCCAGCGTGCCTTTGGGGTAGGGAATGGGGCTGCGGGAGATCATCAAAATTTCCCGTGCGGCGTTGGTCACGACCTTCTGGTTGGAAAAATCGATCACATCCGCGGGGTGCTCCATCCGGTTGGTCAGCACGGCGACATAATACGGGTCCTCCGGCAGGGTATCCGGCAGAATCAAATCAAACGCCTTTACGTTGATCAGCGGCTCGTCACCCATGATCTGCAGATACAGGTCGGCTTCTACCTTGGTGGAAACCTCCCAGATGCGCCCGGTGGGGGTGTCATGGTCGGGGCTGGTCATGCAGTATTCCATGCCGTAGGTGCGGCAGGCTTCGGCAATGCGCTCATCGTCGGTGGCAATAAACACATCATCGAGCTTTTTGCACTTTTTGGCTTCCTGGTACACCCACCAGATCATGGGCTTGCCCAAAATATCCGCCAGCGGCTTGCCCGGCATCCGCGTGCTGGCATAACGGGCGGGAATAACGCCGATAAGTTTCATATAGTAACCTTCTTTATATCAAAATTCAGTGTAAAACAGGTCATTCAACCATTTCTGGGGATTTTGTTGAATATAAAGCCAGATTTCCTCATAGTCAAAGTGGTTGCGAATAATATGGTCGTGGTAGGATTTTTGCCATACGGGGAACCCTGCTGCGCGAGACACCCCGGACTTATATTGCCCAATTATGGTTGGCAGTGTAGGGAACGGTCTCGACCGTTCCGAAAGCTCGTTACAGCCGATTGCTAAAATGCAGTGGATGTGGTTTGGCATAATGACATAAGCATCCAGCGCAGTGGAAGTGAAATGCACAGGAACTTCCAACAGCATTTTCTCGGCAGTCTTTCCAAGTGAGGATAATTCCATGGCGGCGGAACGGTCAAGACCGTTCCCTACAATCTGCCCAAACAGACGGGCGCGATTTTTGGTGCAGATGGTCACAAAGTAATACTTCGCGGAAGAATAATCGAAACTTTGCAGCCGCAGATTTTTACGTTGTTTCAGCTCCATGGAATCACCTGAACAGGTATTTTCAAGGGGAGGCATTACCCCTGCACCAACTTTTCTGCCTCTTCCAGCCCCACAAACACCTTTTCTTCCGCGGCGGTAAAGCCGCGCAGGACCCAGCTTTGCACGGTGACGGCGCGCTGGAATTTGAAGGGCAGGCAGAAATTGAGAACCTCGCTTGGCATGGTGCGGGGCAGGATAACAGCAGTAGGGAACAGCTTGGAATAATCCGTGGTATCCCGCGGGTGGGTTTTGATAAACAGCGGTTCTGTGCAGTATTTCTTGGCAACAGCCGCAAACATGGCGTCCTGGGTGGGCTGATCCATCAGGCCGTCCAGCACAAAGCTGCGGGGCAAAAGCAGGCAGGCACCCTGCACATGCTCCGGCAGGGGAACGGCCAAAAACACCCGGCGGATGATGGCTTTTTCTTCCTCCGTCAGGCTTTCCAGTAGCTGCGCTTTGGATACCGTTACCAGCTTGTCTACGCCAAAAATGCTGCACCGCGCGGCGTCTTCGCTTTCCACCGTGCGGCAGCAGGGGCTGTCGCCCCAGTAGCGGTAGGGACCGCGGGGGTTGGCGCGCTGCTCGTCCAGCAGGTGCTGGTCAGGGTCCAACGTGCCGCCAAAGGTATCTTCGCACAGGGTATAAACCCGGCGCTCCCGCTGCAGGTAGCGCCCTAAAGCGCTCCAGTCATTGCTGATGTACACATGCCCCTTGGGCAGCGTAAAATACGGCTTGCGGAACGGGTGGCGCAGGCGGTAAAAGTCGCTTTCGCTGTTCTGTGCGTCCAGCTTTTCCTCGTCCACGATCAAAACAGCGTCCCACAGATCCGGCGCGGCGTCCAGCAATTTAGCGCGCAGGGTTTCGGCTTCCGGCACACAGGTGCTCAGCACAAGGGTGGACTTGCCGGGGCGGCTGCGCAGCGCGCGCACCAGCGCGATTAACACATGATACAGCGTGTGGCAGATGAAAATATCACCCATCGTATCCATTCTCCAACACATTGACCGGCGGGAAGTGGATGCGGCCCCAGCCCGGTGCCCATTCCGGCATGGTCAAATCGCCGGAGGTTACCTCAAACGCAAACTCGGTCACTGGCTTGTCCAGGCAGACAGCCTGGGTCAGCACGCCGTCAAACACATCCACATAGAAGAAATACTGGCCTTCGCCCAGCAGGCTGGGGTCAAACTCAAACTCGGTGGTATACAGCTTGCCGGGCACGGCGGCGCCCAGGTTGACCGGGTGGGTAATGCCCACGGGGGTCGAATCCCGGAAATGCAGGTTCAGCTTTAAGTGTACCCCGGCAAACGGCTCCGAAACACGCCAGGTAATGCGCACCCGAATTTTTTCGGTGTCCGCAAACACACTGGATTCCTTGCCCACAAAGTCCAGCGTTTCCAGCCGCATCCGCTTGCCTGCGCTGGCGTTCATGCGGGAAACATCCAGCAGGTCATAGTGGACCACGTTCACATCGGTGGTTTCCATATACACGGCAATGGCCTGTTCTACATCGCCGTCAAAGATCACGCGGCCTTGGTCCAACACCACGCAGCGGGTGCACAGTTGGCGGATGGTGCTCATGTTGTGGCTGACGTACAGGACGGTGCGGCCCTCCTGCCCGGCAACATCGCTCATTTTGCCCAGGCATTTCTGCTGGAACTTCATATCGCCCACGGCCAGCACTTCGTCCATTACCATGATCTCGCTGTCCAGGTGGGCGGCAACGGAAAACGCCAGCTTGACGAACATGCCGCTGGAATACCGCTTGACGGGGGTATCAATAAAATCTCCGCACTCCGAAAATTCAATGATCTGGTCGATCTTGGAATCGACCTCGGCGCGGGTCATGCCCAAAATGGCGCCGTTCATGTAGATGTTCTCGCGGCCGGTCATCTCGTTGTTAAAGCCGGTGCCCACTTCCAGCATGGAAGCCACCCGCCCGCGCAGCCGGATCTCGCCCTCGGTGGGGGCGGTAATGCGGGACAAAATTTTGAGCAGGGTGGATTTGCCTGCGCCGTTGCGGCCGATAATGCCCAGCGCTTCGCCTTTGTACACGGTCAGGTCCACGCCGTTCAGCGCCATAAAGGTTTTGCCAAACAGGCGGGCATCCGTGCCAATCACGGTGTTGGGGTCCTCTTTGCCGCGCACACGGGCCCACCAGCTTTGCAGGTCATGCGTCAAAGTACCGCCGCCGATCTGGCCCAGTTTGTATTGCTTTTTCAAGCCCGATACCTGAATGACGGGTACGCGCTGGTTTTGTGCATGTGTCTGGTTTTCCATCTGCGCCCCTCCTTATACGGTATCCATAAAGGTTTTTTCAATGCGGCTGAACAGCACCACGCCCAGCACAAGGGCGGCTGCGGTAACAATCAGGCTGTAGATCAGGCTGCCCACTTCCACGGTGCCGGTGCCAAGGGTGCCCATGCGGAACACCTCGATCGGTGCAGTCATCGGGTTCAAGCGCATCAGCATCTGCAGCCGGGGGGATTCCTCCAAGCTGGAAAGGGGATAGACCACAGGAGAAATGTACATCCACAGCTGCACGCCAAAGCTCACAGCAATGGCAAGGTCACGGTACTTGGTGGTCAGGGCGGAAACGATAATGCCCACACCCAGGCCCAGCAGCATGACTTCCAGCACCACCAGCGGCACGGCAAACGCCCAGGCCGTCAGGTGTACACCGGACCCGGTCACGGCAAAGTAGACCCAGAACAGAATGTACATGACAAACTGGATAAAGAAGTTGATCAGACTGGTCAATACCTGGCTGATGGGGGTGGTAAGCCGTGGGAAATACACCTTGCCGAACACCTGGCTGTTGGCCACAAAGGTGTTGGCCGTGCCGTTGATGCAGGAGGCAAAAAAGGTCCACACCGTATTGCCTGCCATGTAGAACAAAAAGCTCGGTGTACCGTCCGTAGAAAGCCCGGCAATGCCGCCGAACACCACGTTGAACAGCACCGTGGTGATAAGCGGGTTCAGGATGATCCACAGCGGCCCCAGGATGGTCTGCTTGTACATGACGGTAAAGTTGCGCTTGACGAACATGACAATCAGGTCACGGTAGCGCCACAGCTCTTCCAGGTCCACATCAAACCAGCCGGTGCGCGGCCGAATGATGGTGGTCCATTGCGTGTTATCCCCGGCAGGGGTCTGGTTGCGTTGCTCTGCCATAAAAAGCCCTTTCAAAAATAGATATTTCAGGGGAATCCCCGATACATACTTATAGACAATTCATTGTACCATAATCCGCGGTAAAAAACAATGTTTGCACTGTGCAGAAAGCGCTGCCAAAACAAAAGCCGCCCTGCAGGCCCGGAACAGGGGATGCAGAACGGTTCAAAGAGTTTATTTTGCGGTCAGCCTGCGCCAGCCGGTGCGCAGCAATGTCCAGCAACCAAGCAGCAGCAGGGAAAGCAGGATGTCCCACCCGATGCGGCAGGGCAGCGTGAACAGAAGGCGGTCTTTTTGCCAGATGGCACTGGTAAACACATCCATATGGTGCACAAAGAACAGCCACAGGCTGTGCCGCCCCAAAAAGCTGAGCGCCGGCCGCAAAGCGTTATTGGCGTTCAGTTCACGGCACAGATGGCAGAAGATCCAAATGCCGCATACACTGATGGAAGCGCACAAAATGTAGTTGGAGTATGTGCGGGAAGCAAGTTCAATATAAATGCCCTGCTGGCAGCACCATGTCCAGGGGATCAGCATGGCAAGGAAAAGCGGGACCCGGTAACGGTCCAACAGTGCCTGATGCTGGCGGAACAGCTGCCCCAATGTGAGGTACATGACAACGACCATTGCAACATCCAGACATTGGGGAAGATACTGTACCTGCCCGATGTATGCCCCGAACAGCATGACAATGAAACTGACGGCAAAATCCCCTTTGGGGAACAAAAGCCCCAGCAGCTCCCAGATCAGCTTGCCCCAGAACAGTGCAAACAAAAACCATGGCATGCCGCAGCTGGGAATGCCGTCGGCAGGGTTACCGCTGGCCCAGAACAGGGTGATGGCATTGTAGCGGGCAATATCCCACAGGTTGGTCAGGCTTCTGTCATCAGAAAGGAAAAAGTTCAGCAAAACGTTGAACACCTGCACCACACCCAGCACGGGAACGATCAGTGCAACAAAGTCCTTCCTGACCCGGCGGGCAAAACCCTGCCAGGTATCCGGGCGGCGGGCCGTATAGCCGGTCAGAAAGAAAAAGGCCGGCATGTGGAACGAAAAAATGAAATTGCGCATCAGGTTGCCGTAGGGCAGGGTGTGCCCCACAATCACCAGAATCATGCACAGACCTTTGGCGGTATCAATCCAGTCAATGCGCTGGCGCACGGCAGGGTGCGGAGCGGCGGATTGTTGAACAGCAGTCATACGGCGGTCTCCTTCGGCCTTGGCATCACTGCTGTTTGGGCGGGTTCTTTTTCTGTTTGTCATTGCAGTGTTCCTGGCAGCTGGCGCAGTTGCCGGTGCAGCCGCCGTGCCAGCCCTTTTCGCTGTTGGCAATAAAACCGATGGCAACGCCGAGCAGAACAAAAATAATAACCAGAACAAGGATACTTTGAAGTGACATGGAAAAAACCTCCCTATGGGTTAAGCGAAAACAAAGTGACAGGTGAATACGCTGCCCTTATGCCAACCCCAGCAAAACCCCTACACAGTGCACGGCAAACGCCACAACCCAGGCAATGCCGCACTGCATCAGTACCACACCCAGTGCAGCCCGGCCACCGCCCAGTTCCCGCTTGACAGCGGCAATGGCTGCAACACAGGGGGTATACAACAGCGTAAAGATCAGGAAAACCAGCGCAGTAAACGGGTTGAACAGCATGTTCAGCGCACCGGTATCGCCGCCCAGCAGGACGGTCAGGGTGGAAACAACGCTTTCCTTGGCGGTAAAGCCGGTGATCAACGCAGTGGAAATGCGCCAGTCGCCAAAGCCAAGGGGCTTGAAGATGGGGGTGATCAGGCTGCCAACCAAAGCCAGAAGGCTGGAATCCGGGGTGGCAGCAACATTCAGGCGGGTGTCGAACGTCTGCAGGAACCAGATCACGACGGTTGCAACAAAGATAATTGTAAAGGCACGCTGAATAAAATCACGGGCCTTTTCCCAAATCAGCTGGCCGACGCTTTTGGGCGAAGGCAGGCGGTAGTTGGGCAGCTCCATCACAAAGGGTACCGGTTCACCGCGGAAACAGGTCTGCTTGAGGATCAGCGAATACAGTATACCACACAAAATGCCGAAAAGATAGAGGAAAATCATGACCGGTGCACGCCATACCCGCGGGAAAAATGCGGCGGTGAACAGCGCATAAATGGGCAGCTTGGCGGAACAGCTCATGAACGGGGTCAGCAAAATCGTCATGCGGCGGTCACGCTCACTGGAAAGGGTGCGGGTTGCCATAATGGCGGGAACCGAGCAGCCGAAGCCCACCAGCATGGGCACAAAGCTGCGGCCCGAAAGCCCAATGCGGCGCAGCAGTTTGTCCATAACAAAGGCCACGCGGGCCATATAACCGGTATCTTCCAGGATGGACAAAAAGAAGAACAGGATAACGATCGTGGGCAAAAAGCTCAGCACGCTGCCCACACCGGCAAAAATGCCGTCGATCACAAGGCTGTGCACCACCGGGTTGATCTGATACGCCGTCAGGGCGCGGTCCACAACGCCGGTAAACCAGTCGATGCCAAGGGTCATCCAGTCCGAAAGGGTGGAGCCCACTACGCCAAAGGTCAGCCAGAAAACAAGCGCCATAATGCCCGCAAAACAGGGCAAGGCAGTGTATTTGCCGGTCAGGATCTTATCAATGGCAACGCTGCGCTTATGCTCCAGGCTTTCGCCCGGCTTCACCACCGTGGCGGAGCATAGCTTTTCAATAAAGGTAAAGCGCATGTCCGCAAGGGCGGCTTCGCGGTCCAGCCCGGTCACGGTTTCCATTTCAGCAATGGCGTGGCCCAGTATATCTGTTTCGTTGGGGTTCAGCTGCAGGGCTTTTTCAATCAGGGTGTCTCCCTCCACCAGCTTGGTGGCGGCAAAGCGCAGCGGCAGCCCGGCGGCAGCGGCATGGTCCTCAATCAAATGTCCGACAGAATGGATGCAGCGATGCACCGCGCCCCTGGGGTCTGCTGGGTCACTGCCTGCCGTGCAGAAGTCGATGCGGCCCGGCAGCTCCCGGTGGCGCGCCACATGGATGGCATGTTCGATCAGCTCGTCAATGCCCTCATTTTTGGCGGCAGAAATGGGAACAACCGGAATGCCCAGCATTTCTTCCAGCTGGTTTACCATGATGGTGCCGCCGTTGGCGCGCACTTCGTCCATCATGTTCAGCGCCAGCACCATGGGGGTATCCAGCTCCATCAGCTGCATGGTCAGGTACAGGTTGCGCTCAATGTTGGAAGCATCCACAATGTTGATAATGCCGGACGGGTGCTCGCTCAGGATAAAATCCCGCGTGACAATTTCCTCGTTGGAGTAAGGGGACAGGGAATAAATGCCCGGCAGGTCCGTTACGGTGGCTTCCTTGTGGTTGCGGATCACGCCGTCCTTGCGGTCCACCGTAACGCCGGGAAAGTTGCCCACATGCTGGTTGGAGCCGGTCAGCTGGTTGAACAGCGTGGTTTTGCCGCAGTTCTGATTGCCGGCCAGGGCAAAGGTCAGCGGTGCACCGGCGGCAATGGGGGCGCCGGCTTTGCGCTCGTGGTAGCTGGCGGCTTTGTCCAGCTCGCCAACGCCAGGGTGGGCTACCACCTTGTGGCGCTCTTCGCTGGGGGCGGCGCGGTCCGTTGCGTGCACGCTGTCAATTTCAATTTTCTGCGCATCGGCCAGGCGCAGGGTCAGCTCATAACCACGCAGCTCCACTTCAATGGGGTCCCCCATGGGGGCCGTTTTGCGCAGCGTTACCTCGGTGCCGGGGGTCAGCCCCATATCCAGCAGGTGGTGGCGCAGCTCGCCCTCACCGCCTACCACGCGGATGATTGCATCCTGCCCAATGTGCAGGTCACCTAATGTCAGCATATTGATTCCTCTTTTTTGTACGGCAAGGTAATGCAAGCCGGTTTATTTCGACTGAATGGCATGAATTTCGCTCATGAACGCGTAAAGTTTACCACGTTTAACTTACGGCGTCAATATATCAGGAAAAACTGTGAAATGCAGGCTTGAAAAATGCACAATTTCTGGTGGGGAAGGCAGCCATCTTGCCGCAAAATGCTGAATTCAATATTTATACATTGACTTTGAATATTTATGTATTATACTAGAATTTATCCTGATGCAGCTCCGGAAAGAGGGAAAGTTCCGCCGCTGCGCTAGGGTGTATCTGAAAAGTCGAAAGTATCGTCTATTTCTACAAACGCAGCCGGATTTTGCGTTAAAAAGCCTTGGGCAATACCGCATAATTCTAAGTGCCGATACGGCGAGCGAGGTGCGGCAG
>ERZ838483.892-NODE-892-length-32295-cov-7.201148_pt1 | contig 32295 bp, 28 predicted proteins | sample MGYA00519939_ERZ838483 | MGnify/ENA primary metagenome ERZ838483 (study PRJEB31850, sample SAMEA3708836) | human gut metagenome | biome: human gut; feature: human-associated habitat; material: faeces | place: China | collected 2014 ... | reverse complement strand
TAATCGTTATATGCACGGTCGAAAACATAGAAAGAGCCAGACTCATAAGGTATTATATCCATTGCCTTGACATCGTTTATCTTTGCTTCGGTTATATGGATAAAGGCAGGCACTTGAGTCTCTACGTCATACAACGTGTGGATTTTTATACCTCCCTTATGTGTACGAAAGTTAGCCCAAGGAAACAGTTTCAGGCACAAGTCAATCGTGGTAGAATCGAAAGCATATACATTTCCGTTTAGTTTGAATATGTCATTTACTCTTTTCTTTCTGGCCTCGCTTATCATATAGAATGCGAAGTCCTCAAAGATACGGTAGTCCCGGTTCTCATTTGCTTTTGAAAGGTTACTCCGAGTGACATGTTTCCCAACCCCAAGATGGTAGCATTTTTCTTGATGTGCATTCAGAGCAACAATCAGATCACGAAGACTTTCGCGGTTGCACAATTGCCCGAACATCAAAGTAAGAAGTTGATTCCAGCAAGTAAAATGCTTAACATACTTGTTGCCATCATACTTCTTTACGATACGGAGAAACTTGTAGTTGTCCAAAAACTCAACCATTTGGGCGAAAACGTATTTGTCTTTATTCATATACAGCCTAAGTTAAGGCTGCAAAGTTATGATTTCAAATCGTTGCGCAAGAAAATCTCTTGTAACAAACTGTAATTCAATTATTTCAAAGAACTATTCGCGATTTTTAGTGGACAGTAATGAGACGAATGATGAAATATAATAATTTATTCTGGGCATTTTCTGTATTAAGCTTGCTGGGGTGCTCTTCTTCACAAGAGGTTAAAACGGTACCGGATTCTTTATCCGGGATTTATCCTAAACTGGCTTATTATAATAATGAAGGCGAATGTGGTACAGGCGCTGTAGTTCCGTGGGCTGACAGATTGTGGGTTATTACTTATGGTCCGCATCTTCCTGAAGGATCATCTGATAAATTGTATGAAATAACTCCGGATTTAAAGCAGACTGTGCGTCCGGAGAGTTTGGGAGGAACTCCGGCTAACCGTATGATTCATAAAGAAAGCGGGCAGTTGTTCATCGGTCCTTATGCCATCGATTCTTTAGGGAACGTACGTTCTATACCTTATAATATTATGCCTGGACGCCATACCGGAAACGCACGTCATCTGACAGATCCGTCGGGCAAGATCTATTATGGAACAATGGAAGAGGGGCTTTATGAAGTAGACGTTCGTACGCTGGCTGTTCGTGAAATCTATGAAGATGCAAATTTTACGAAGAGGGAAAAAAGCAGTAAAGAGTATGGTCCTATTGGAGCAATGCTTCCGGGAGTACACGGTAAAGGATTGTATTCAGGACAAGGGGTATTGGTTTTTACGAATAATGGAGAGGGTTCCAACGAAGCTCTTTCTAAGTTTGATATAGAAGCCGGTGTATTGGCTGAATGGGACGGTAAGGATTGGAAAGTCGTGCGTCGTAATCAGTTTGTTGAAGTGACAGGGCCCGGTGGAATCTATGGAAATACAAATCCAGAAACCGATCCTGTCTGGGCAACAGGCTGGGATTATAAGTCTGTTATATTGGGAGTACGTGACGCAAAGAAGGGATGGACTTTCTTCCGCTTACCGAAATCCAGTCACAGCTATGACGGAGCCCATGGATGGAACACTGAATGGCCGCGAATCAGAAATGTAGGAACAGAAGCGCATCCGGATTATCTGATGACTATGCATGGTATGTTCTGGAAGTTCCCTGCTGATTTCACGGCTGATTCCAGTGCGGGCATACGTCCACGGTCTGCTTATCTGAAAGTTATCGGTGACTTTACCCGCTGGAATGACAGACTTGTTTTTGGTTGTGACGATTCTGCGCTGAAAGGATTCCTGAACGCAAGAAAAGCTAAGGCAAATTTCCCTGGTCCCGGTCAGTCAAATTCTAATTTATGGTTTACGTCTTTGACCAAGCCCGATGAGTTGGGTCCTGCCACTGCAACTGGTTCTGTTTGGGATAAAGATCCGGTAAAGGCAGGTGAATATTCTGAACCCTTCCTGTTCAGCGGCTGGGATTATCGTATGGCCTGGGTTAAGAATGACTCTTCTCATTCTGTATCATTTGCTTTTGAAGTGGATAAAGAAGGCAATAATCAGTGGACTCTTTTGAGAGAAATCAAGGTGGAAGCTGGAGAATCTGTCCATATACTGTTTGACAAGGAAGAGCTGGGAGAATGGATAAGAGTTAAAACCGATGCTCCGACTCTGGCTACTGTCAGTTTTACATATACAGACAGTGACGAAAGAAGTACAACATCAGATGAGATGTTTGAGGGGCTTGCTGAACTGGACTGTAACCATTCAATAGGAGGATTGTTGTATTCATTAGGCAACAACAGACGTGCACTGGGAATTGTATCTACTCAACAGAAGGATGGAAAAGTTGTTGAATGCGGATATTATGAAATGAATGATACCTTGAAGCTTGTAAGAAAAGACGATCCGGAATCAAGAGATTTTATTGTAGAGAAGTGTGCCATCCCTTCCAAGGTTGTGACAGTGGAATCCTCTTCAGTCCTCGTTGTTGATGATAAAGGCCGCAGATGGAGATTGCCGTTGGGAGACGAAGCATACACTGGACTGATGGATCAGAATGCCCTTAGAATTTGCAGGGAAGTAGTGACGGAAAGAGATTTGTTCAGCTGTATGGGAACATTCTATGAATTACCTGCAGAAAATGCCGATGGTTACGCCAAGATCCGTCCTGTTGCTACACATAATTATAAGATCAATGACTATGCTTCCTACAGGGGTATGATGATTCTTACAGGAGTAGATCCGGAAGAAGGTAAAAAGAATCCTCATATTATCGTTTCTGAAGACGGCAAGGCCGCAGTCTGGGCAGGAGCGATAGATGATTTATGGGAACTGGGAAAACCGGTTGGTCATGGCGGTCCATGGAATGACACTCAGGTCGCTTCAAACGAACAGTCTGATCCTTATTTGATAGCATTCTATGACAGAAAGGAAATGAAACTGTCTCATAAATCTTCTGAAACTGTTAAGTTCACAGTTGAGGTTGACCCTACAGGTAATGGTAAATGGATGACTTATACCAAGTATGATGTAAAGCCTGGAGAAATATTTACTTATCAATTCCCTGATGGTTTCCAGTCCAGATGGATCCGGTTCAGTGTAGATAAAAGCTGTCAGGCTACGGCTTTGTTGAATTATCGTTAGGACTTTATTCAATAAAAAAAGCAGGCAGGAAAACAATGTTTCCTGCCTGCTTGAAATGAATTGTCATGAAAATCTTATCTTGGATAGCATTCGCCCGGCTGATGCTGGAGAGGACATCCGTTTCCGCGCATCGGCTTTTTATTGCACTGGGGTGCACAGGGACCGGCTTGCATATGTTTGTTGTGACGAGGTGCAGCAAATAATTTCTCCAGCTGGCGGGCATTCAGAATCTTTTCGAACTTGGCCAGATACGTTTGTTTGGTTTCTACCACTTTCTTCTGTTTGGCCAGCCGTTCTTCCAGTTGCTTTTTGATTTCAGCGTCTGTCCGTTCAGCTTTGCGCTGTTGAGGCTTCTCCTGTTTCATTTCCGTACGGCAAGCTTTGAGGGCTTCCAGATATTCTTTATACAGAGGAGCAAACTTCGCAGCCGTTTCATCGTCCAGCATCAGAGATTTCTGCATCCGGTTGATCTGCATTTCCTGACGTTGTTCAGGAGTGAGTTTCTTTTTCTGGTTCGGAGCCTGTGCGTTTTGTGCCAACATGTTTCCGCAGCTGAAGATAGCTGCCATCATTACGGTAATAAATAAGCGGTTTGTTTTCATTGTCATTTCAATTTTAAAAATACATTTATACTTCTAGCGCGCTCTTTTCCGTTAAGACAACTTCCGGCCGGGATGGTTTAGCGGGAATAACATTCTTTAGCGTTTATGCTCCTGTTTGCTTATTGCCCGTTAAAAAGGAGCTTCCTTGCAAAGGTGGATGGTTTCGTCCGTAACGGGGTGGGTGAATTCCAGTTCGGCGGCATGCAGGTAAAGGCGGTCGGCCTGATTTCCATACAATGGATCTCCCAGAATCGGACTGTCCAGTCCTTCGGGATGGGCGGCATGCACGCGTAACTGATGAGTCCGTCCGGTGAGTGGCCAGAAGCTTACACGGGTTGTTCCGCCTGATCTTTCTTCCACACGGAAACGGGTAACCGCTTTCTTTCCCAGTTCCCAGTTGACCTGTTGCCGGGGACGGTCGGAGAAGTCCGGACAGAGAGGAAGGTCGATGGTTCCTTCGTCCTGACGGGGATTGCCCTGCAGGAGGGCTGTGTATCGCTTTCGGATCTGGCGGGTTTCAAAGAGAGCTTGCAGACATTGATGTATGTTTTTGTCTTTTGCGGCCAACAGAATACCGGAAGTATCCATGTCCAGGCGGTGAACCAGCAGCGGGCTGTCACTCTCGGGATAAAGTTCCTGCAATCGTTGCAGGACGGAATCCAGACCGCTTTTCCCGGGAACGGAAAGCATACCGGCAGGTTTGTTTACCACGACGATCCAGGGATCTTCGTAGATTATTTCCAGAGGAGTATCGTGGTGACGGTTTTCTACCAGTGGATTGGGATCGACTTCCAGACCGATCAGCATGTGTTTCAGGATGGGGGCACACTTTCCGCTGCAGGAAGGATAAAAATGTCCGTGACGGCGTATCTCGTTTTTCGGAGAGTTGCCCCACCAGAATTCTCCCATGGCCAGCGGTTTCAGCTGGTGAAGGTAGGCATATTGCAGCAGTTTGGGTAAGGCGCATTCACCGGTACCTGCGGGTGGAGTACCCTGAGGAGTGTCGCGGAACAGTTCACAGAGATCTTTCGATTCTCCCCGGGCATTGAGCATGTGAAACTGTCCGAACAGTTCTTTTTGCAGACGGGCAGAACGGGATTTGCGCTCCTGTTTCATCTGTTCCAGCCGCTCGCGATATTGGTCTGCCTTCTCCTGCAGATGCAGCAGCTGATCTTTGAGCCGTTTTTCCAAACGTTTGTATTCGGCTTTCTGGAACTGGCTTTCCCGGATCAGCGCTTCCTGCTCTTCCGGAGTGAGAGGTTCTCTGCGCCTGGCTTCCCGGAGTGCTCTGGCATTCTTCAGTTCTTGCCGGGCACGTTCCAGTTCCTGTCCGGCGCTGTTCCGGGCATCCCGAAGGGCAGCTTCACAGGATTGATATTCCGGAGAACTTTCCAGTTCCCGGATCTGTCGGTTAATGGCTGAGATATTTGCTTCTTCTATCCGGAAGAAACCATCCGGCTGCAACAGGTCGTATACAGGAGGCACAAAGAATGGATGCAGGTTGCTTCCAGCCAGATTGCCGGAAAAGGCGGCCAGATATCCGCAGCTTCCGTCTGCCTGCTGTACGATCAGTACTCCGAACATTTTCCCCTGTTGTAGTTCCTCCTGCCAGTCATTGCGGGTACTCAGGTAGTGAAGTACCTCTTCGGCTGCCAGTCGGACGAGCGGATGGGGAGTGTAATGAAAAGGATAGGTGAAACGGACAGGCAATGGAATTCCGATTGCTTGTCCGGGTAAAGGGTGAAGATAAGAGTCAGAGGACAGTTTGTTCATGACTTAATCCATTTCCCGCTGACGGCAGAAATAGCCGGAGAATTTTTCGTCCACGTTCTCAACCGGTTGCTTGAATATACCGTAAACGGCAGAGCCTGATCCGGTCATGGAGGCATAAACAGCTCCCAGATCATAAAGCTTGTCCTTGATGGCTGCTATTTCGGGATGGCAGGGGAAGATACTTTCTTCGAAATCATTCTTCATCAGGCCTTTCCAGTTTTCGATGGGCTGGGTGGCAATTTCTTTCAGAGAAACTTCCGGATGCTTGGGATGAATGTTTGAGAATGCTTCTTTCGTTGAGATCGGAGTATCCGGTTTTACCAGTACGAGATGATATCCTTTCAGTGTAAGTTCAATCGGTTCGAAAATGTTTCCTGTGCCGGAAGCGAAGACTGGCTGATTCTGGATGAAAAACGGACAGTCTGCACCCAGCTGGGCTGCATATTGTTCCATCTCTTTCACACTCAGCCCTAACCGGAATTTTTCATTCAGCAGCTTGATCATGAAGGCACAGTCGGCAGAACCTCCTCCCAAACCGGCTTCGGTCGGGATATGCTTGAACAGGTGAATATCTACCGGCAGAATTCCGGAGTGATGCTGTCTGAGCAGGTTGAGTGCCTTTACCACCAGATTGTCTTCCGGGCTTCCGTGCAGGTTGGCACCGCTTACGCGTAGTTTATAAGGAACTTCGGCATGCTCGAGACGATTCACCTCGAGTGCGTCTTGCAGTTTGATCGGATAAAAGATGGTTTCCAGATTATGGTAACCGTCAGGACGGCGTTCTACGATATTCAGTCCTAAATTTATTTTTGCATTTGGAAATGTTATCATGGCAGGTTCTTTTTTTATTTTTCACAAATGTAATGGAAAGTTTTGAAAAATGCAGGTCTTCCGAAAGGAATTTTTATGCTCCCTCCATCGCCTGCGGGCTCTCGGTAGGGACGGAACCGCAGAATTCCAGTGCGATAACAGGGGATTGCCGGACCCTGCCGGAGGGTGATTTGCGGAGATTTTTGAGCCTTGCAGATCAGGTGTACAAAGAAAATATTATCTTTGTGCCCCACAAAAAAGAAGATAACGAATGGCAGAGACGAAAAGAACAACGCGTGTCCCCAAAGCGGCAAAGACTAAGCCGGTGGACGAATATGGACATTTGCAGCCTCAGGCTCCGGAACTCGAAGAGGCGGTGCTGGGTGCATTGATGATTGAAAAGGATGCTTATTCCCTGGTGAGTGAAATACTTCGCCCGGAGTCTTTCTATGAACATCGTCATCAGTTGATTTATGCAGCCATTACCGATCTGGCCATTCGCCAAAAGCCGGTTGATATTCTGACTGTGACAGAACAGCTCCGTTCCCGGGGAGACCTGGATGAAGTGGGAGGACCTTTTTACATCACTCAGCTGAGTGGTAAGGTGGCTTCTTCGGCTCACATTGAATATCATGCGCGGATTATTGCGCAGAAGTTCCTGGCCCGTGAGCTGATTTCATTTACCAGCAACATCCAGACCAAAGCGTTCGACGAGACGCAGGATGTGGACGACCTGATGCAGGAGGCAGAAGGTAAACTGTTTGAAATCTCGCAGCAGAACATGAAGAAGGATTATACGCAGATTAATCCGGTCATTCAGGAAGCTTACGAGATGCTGCAGAAAGCGGCTGCCCGAACAGACGGTTTGAGCGGTCTTTCGAGCGGTTTTCATCAGCTGGACAAGATGACATCCGGCTGGCAGAATTCTGACCTTATTATTATAGCAGCCCGTCCGGCGATGGGTAAGACTGCTTTCGTTCTTTCCATGGCCAAGAACATGGCGGTAAACAACAAAGTGCCGGTTGCCCTGTTCTCGCTTGAAATGAGCAACGTGCAGCTGGTAAACCGTCTGATCGTCAATGTGTGTGAGATACCGGGTGAGAAGATCAAGAGCGGTCAGCTTGCACCCTATGAGTGGGGACAGCTGGACTACAAGATCAAGGAACTGTATGACGCCCCGCTTTATGTGGATGATACGCCTTCTCTGTCCGTGTTCGAACTTCGTACAAAGGCTCGCCGTCTGGTACGTGAACATGGCGTGAAGATCATCATTATCGACTACCTTCAGCTGATGAATGCCAGCGGAATGTCGTTTGGAAGCCGTCAGGAAGAGGTCAGTACCATCTCGCGTTCACTGAAAGGGCTCGCCAAGGAGTTGAATATTCCTATCGTGGCATTGAGTCAGTTGAACCGTGGTGTGGAAAGCCGTGAAGGTATTGACGGAAAGCGTCCTCAGTTGAGTGACTTGCGTGAATCAGGTGCCATCGAGCAGGATGCGGATATGGTATGCTTCATTCACCGTCCGGAATATTATAAGATTTATACGGATGAAAAGGGAAATGACCTGCACGGAATGGCTGAGATTATCATTGCCAAGCACCGTAACGGTGCGGTGGGAGATGTCCTTCTGCGTTTCCGTGGCGAGTTTGCACGTTTCCAGAATCCGGACGACGAGATGATCGTACCGATGCCGGGCGAGGAGAGTCCTGCTCCTGTGTTGCGCTCGAAGATGAACAATGGTGGAGGCCAGGGATTTGTTCCTCCTCCTCCAATGGACATGGCTCCTCAGCCGGAAAACCCCTTCGGTGCACCGGTTCCCGATGTACCTTTTTGAAATGGAATGCCTTATTTTTTATTTCTTGCATTCGATATTCAATTTAAAAGTATTAAATTTGCGCATTATTCCAAAGATTTTATAAAAACTATACGATATGAATATCTCTTATAATTGGCTGAAAGAGTATGTCAATTTCGATTTGACACCTGATGAAGTGGCAGCCGCATTGACCTCAATTGGTCTGGAGACCGGTGGAGTGGAGGAAGTTCAGTCCATCAAAGGCGGTCTGGAAGGACTGGTAATTGGTGAGGTACTGACTTGTGAACCCCATCCCAATTCGGATCACATGCACATTACAACCGTGAACCTGGGACAGGGAGAACCTGTTCAGATTGTTTGTGGTGCAGCGAATGTGGCAGCCGGACAGAAGGTTGTTGTTGCTACCCTGGGTACCAAACTTTATGACGGTGACGAATGTTTCACAATCAAGAAATCAAAACTCCGTGGCGTAGAATCAAACGGTATGATCTGCGCTGAGGATGAAATCGGCATCGGAACAAGCCATGAAGGCATTATAGTATTGCCCCAGGATGTAGTGCCTGGAACACTGGCAAAGGATTATTATCAGATCAAGAGTGATTATGTACTGGAAGTGGATATTACACCGAACCGTGCAGATGCCTGCTCACACTATGGTGTAGCCCGTGACCTTTATGCATGGTTGATTCAGAACGGCCGTCAGGCTGAACTGAAGCGCCCGTCAGTGGATGCTTTCCGCGTGGACAATCACGATATGGATATTGCTGTGGAAGTGGAGAACACGGAAGCATGTCCCCGTTATGCCGGTGTGACCATTAAGAACGTAACCGTAAAGGAAAGCCCCGAATGGCTACAGAATAAACTGCGTCTGATCGGAGTTCGTCCTATCAATAACATTGTCGATATTACAAATTATATCCTTCATGCATACGGCCAGCCGATGCACTGCTTTGATGCAGACAAGATCAAGGGCGGCAAGATTGTTGTCAAGACTTGTGCTGAGGGAACAAAATTTGTGACTCTGGATGAAGCTGAACGCACTTTGTCTGAACGCGACCTGATGATCTGCAATGCAGAAGAACCGATGTGTATTGCCGGTGTATTTGGCGGACTGGATTCAGGAACGACAGAATCTACCAAGGATGTCTTCCTGGAAAGTGCTTATTTCCATCCGACCTGGGTTCGTAAGACAGCCCGTCGTCATGGATTGAGCACAGACTCTTCTTTCCGTTTCGAAAGAGGTATTGATCCTAATGGCGTCATTTATGCCCTGAAGGAAGCTGCTTTGCTGGTGAAGGAACTGGCTGGTGGTGAGATTGCTTCGGAAATCAAGGATAACTATCCTGCACCGATTGCAGATTTTGCCGTAGAGCTTTCTTATGATTATGTAAACTCTCTGATTGGAAAAGTTATTCCTGCCGAAACAGTGAAGAGCATCGTTTCCAGTCTGGAGATGAAGATTGTGGAAGAAACGGCTGAAGGACTCTCTCTGCTGGTTCCTCCTTATCGTGTGGATGTACAGCGTCCTTGTGATGTGGTGGAAGATATCCTCCGTATCTATGGATATAATAATGTGGAAATACCGACTTCCGTGAAGTCTTCATTGAGCGTGAAGGGAGAAGTTGATAAATCCGTGAAACTTCAGAACATCGTATCAGAACAGCTGGTTGGCTGCGGATTCAATGAAATCCTGAACAACTCGCTTACTGCTGCCGCTTATTATGAAGGGCTGGAAACCTATAAGCCGGAAAACCTGGTTCGTCTGATGAACCCGCTGAGCAATGACTTGAACGTAATGCGTGCGACTCTGCTCTTCGGTGGTCTGGAAAGCATCCAGCACAATGCGAACCGCAAGAATGCCGATCTGAAATTCTTTGAATTCGGTAACTGCTATCATTTCCATGCAGAGAAAAAGAATCCGGAAAAGGTTCTGGCTGCTTATTCGGAAGAGTTGCACATGGGCTTGTGGCTGACCGGAAAACGCGTAAGCAACTCCTGGGCACATGCAGATGAAAATTCTTCAGTTTATGAACTGAAAGCATACGTGTTGAACATCTTCCGCCGTCTGGGCGTGAACCTCGGCGGACTGGTATTCGGTAACCTGACCGACGATATTTATTCGGTTGCCATTTCTGTACATACCCGCGGAGGTAAGCTGCTGGCTACTTTCGGTGTGGTTTGCAAGAAGATTCAGAAGGCATTCGATATCGACAACGAGGTTTATTATGCCGACCTGAACTGGAAGGAACTGATGAAAGCCATCAAGGGTAATGCGGTAAGCTATAAGGAAATCTCCAAGTTCCCGGCTGTGAAACGTGACCTGGCACTGTTGATTGATAAGAAGGTGCAGTTTGCTGAAATCGAAAAGATTGCCTACGAAACTGATAAGAAGCTGCTGAAATCAGTAGAATTGTTCGACGTATACGAAGGCAAGAATCTGGAGGCCGGCAAGAAGAGTTACGCAGTCAGCTTCATGCTCCAGGACGAAAATGCTACGCTGAACGACAAGCAGATTGACAAGTTCATGCAGAAGCTGATCGGAAACCTGCAGAACAAACTGGGAGCTGTGCTTCGATAAAACAAAAAAACGATGCGCTACGATATCAAACCAGATCACCATATTAAAGCCAAAAGGGGGTACCTGGCAGCCTTTTACATCGAATTGTTTCTGACATTGCAGGCAGGAATGGTACTCTTTCACTTCTCTTCGAATGAAACCTGGAGAAATGTGCTGGCTATTGTGGGCGGAGGATTATGTCTGTCCTTTGCAGGTGTGACCTTCTGGAAATATCGCAGGCTCGTTCAAGATAGTAAAAAGTAAGTTCATTAAAAATAAATTAAAAATATCATCCAATGGGAAGAGCGTTTGAATATAGAAAAGCTACAAAACTGAAAAGATGGGGTCACATGGCTAAGACCTTCACCCGTCTGGGTAAACAAATCGCTATTGCTGTAAAGGCTGGCGGTCCGGAACCGGAAAACAACCCGACTCTGCGTTCGGTTATCGCTACTTGTAAGCGTGAAAACATGCCGAAGGATAACATTGAACGTGCTATCAAGAACGCAATGGGTAAGGACCAGAGCGATTACAAAGGCATGACTTACGAAGGATACGGTCCTCACGGAGTAGCTGTGTTTGTAGATACTCTGACTGACAATACTACACGTACCGTAGCTGATGTCCGTTCTGTATTTAATAAGTTCGGTGGTAACCTGGGAACAACAGGTTCACTGGCTTTCTTGTTCGACCACAAGTGTGTGTTTACGTTCAAGAAGAAAGACGGAGTGGATATGGAAGAACTGATTCTTGATCTGATCGACTACAATGTAGAAGACGAATTCGATGAAGATCCGGAAGAAGGTACCATCACTATCTACGGTGATCCGAAGAGCTATGCTGCTATCCAGAAACATCTGGAAGAATGTGGATTCGAGGATGTCGGTGGTGACTTCACCTATATCCCGAACGATCTGAAAGATGTAACGGATGAACAGCGTGAAACTATCGACAAGATGGTTGAACGTCTGGAAGAATTCGATGATGTCCAGACCGTTTATACCAACATGCGTCCTTCAGAAGAATAACTTGTTTTTCATTGTTGAATCAGAGGTGTGCAGGGAATTTACTTTCTTTGTACGCCTCTGCAGTTTTATTACATATAGAAATCATCAGAACAACTTTATGAATATAGATTTTACGACTCAGGGAACGTGCAGCAAACGTATCGAAGCAGAGGTGGAGAACGGTATTGTGAAAGAGGTACGTTTTACAGGCGGATGCAACGGAAATCTTCAGGGAATCTGTGCTCTTGTAAAGGGAATGCCGGTTGATGAGGTGATCCGTAAGCTGGAAGGTATTCGTTGCGGTTCCCGTCCGACTTCCTGCCCCGATCAGCTTTGCCGGGCGTTGCGCTCGCTTCAGGCATAGCTGTGAAACTCGTCTCAACCTGTATTTGCCAGATTCAAAAGCCCATGAAGGCTTGTATATATGGCGGATTGTTCCGTATCGTCTGGAAGAAACTCTTGTATCGACTGGAAGAAACTTTTGTTTCATGCAGACGAAACTTTAGTTTCATCAGGACGATACTTTTTTTTCGTCCTGTCGAAACTCTTGTTTCAACCTGTCGAAACGATTGTTTTGTCCTGATAAACTTCCTGATTCCGGCCTTCAGAGCCGGAAAAACATCCTTTCGAAGCTGATAAAATGTATGCCCGCTTCCGGCACATTATGCCGTAAATTTCAGATTATTGTGCCGAAACTTTTCCGTATGTCTATTTTCTTATTAAATTTGCAGCCTAAATTACGGGACAGAGTATCCTGTATAAAAAGGAAAGAAATAAAATTAGTATACAACAATGAGTAAGAAGTTTACCGAATATTCGCAGCTGAACCTTTCTGATATCAACAAGGAAGTGCTGAAGAAGTGGGATGAGAACGATGTGTTCTCCCGCAGTATGACAGAACGTGAGGGACATCCTTCATTTGTATTTTATGAAGGTCCTCCTTCGGCAAATGGTATGCCGGGCATTCACCACGTGATGGCACGTACGATTAAGGATACCTTCTGCCGCTTCAAGACCATGAAAGGATTCCAGGTGAAACGTAAGGCAGGATGGGATACACACGGACTGCCGGTGGAACTGGGTGTGGAAAAAGCTTTGGGCATTACCAAGGAAGATATCGGTAAGACCATTTCTGTGGCAGAATACAACAAACACTGCCGTACCGATGTGATGAAGTTCACGAAAGAGTGGACCGACCTGACTCACAAGATGGGTTACTGGGTTGATCTGGACAATCCGTACATCACTTATGACAACCGTTATATCGAGACTTTGTGGTGGCTGCTGAAACAGCTCTACGGCAAAGGCCTGTTGTATAAAGGATATACCATTCAGCCTTATTCACCGGCTGCCGGAACCGGACTGAGCTCTCACGAACTGAACCAGCCGGGATGTTACCGCGACGTGAAGGACCTGACCGTTGTGGGACAGTTCAAGATGAAGAATCCGAAACCGGAAATGGCCCAGTGGGGTACTCCTTATTTCCTGGCATGGACAACCACTCCGTGGACTTTGCCTTCAAATACAGCATTGTGTGTCGGCCCGAAGATTGAGTATGTGGCTGTACAGACTTATAATGCCTATAATGGCGAGAAAATGACGGTCGTACTGGCTAAGCCGTTGCTTTACATGCACTTCAACAAGAAAGCGGAAGAACTTTCCCTGGAAGATTACAAACCGGGTGACAAGCTGATTCCGTTCAATGTTGTAGGCGAATACAAGGGAACGGATCTGGTTGGTATGGAATACGAACAGTTGCTCCCGTGGGTAAAACCGGTGGAAGTGACCGAAGACGGCGGATGGCGTGAGGCTGCTGCCAAGGCATTCCGTGTGATTCCGGGTGATTATGTAACTACAGAAGACGGTACGGGTATTGTACACATTGCACCGACCTTCGGTGCGGATGACGCCAATGTGGCACGTGCTGCCGGCATTCCTTCTCTGTTTATGATCAACAAGAAGGGTGAAACCCGCCCGATGGTAGATCTGACCGGTAAGTTCTATCTGCTGGATGAACTGGACGAGAACTTTGTCAAGGAATGTGTTGATGTAGAAAAATACAAGGAATATCAGGGCCGTTGGGTGAAGAATGCTTATGATCCGCAGTTCACCGTTGACGGTAAATATGACGAAAAGGCCGCACAGGCTGCTGAGTCACTGGATGTATATATCTGCATGAAGATGAAGCAGGAAAACCTGGCCTTCAAGACAGAAAAGCATGTACACAACTATCCTCACTGCTGGCGTACGGACAAACCGGTATTGTATTATCCGCTGGATAGCTGGTTCATCCGTTCTACTGCAGCGAAGGAACGCATGATCGAACTGAACAAGACCATCAATTGGAAGCCTGAATCCACCGGATCCGGACGTTTCGGAAAGTGGCTGGAAAACCTGAATGACTGGAACCTGAGCCGTTCACGTTACTGGGGTACTCCGCTGCCTATCTGGAGAAGTGAAGAAGGAGAGGAGATCTGTATCGGTTCGGTAGAAGAACTCTATAATGAAATTGAGAAATCGGTAGCTGCCGGTTTTATGACTGAAAATCCGTATAAGAAGCTGGGCTTCGTACCGGGAACATATACCAAGGAGAACTACGAAAAGATCGATCTGCACCGTCCGTATGTGGACGACATCATTCTGGTTTCTGCCAGCGGCAAGCCGATGAAGCGTGAATCAGACCTGATCGACGTCTGGTTTGACTCCGGTGCCATGCCATACGCTCAGTTGCATTATCCGTTCGAGAACAAGGAAATCGTGGACAACCGTTCCTACTATCCGGCAGATTTCATCGCCGAAGGTGTGGACCAGACCCGCGGATGGTTCTTTACCCTGCATGCCATTGCTACGATGGTATTCGACAGTGTAGCTTACAAGAACGTAATTTCCAACGGACTTGTACTTGACAAGAACGGAAACAAGATGTCAAAACGTCTGGGTAACGCCGTTGATCCGTTTGGAACCATCGAGAAATTCGGTTCCGATCCGCTGCGCTGGTACATGATTACCAACTCCTCTCCGTGGGACAACCTGAAGTTCGACGTGGATGGAGTGGACGAAGTGCGCCGCAAGTTCTTCGGTACCTTATATAATACCTATTCGTTCTTTGCATTGTATGCCAATGTAGATGGCTTTACCTATGCTGAGGCAGATGTTCCGATGGAAGAACGTCCGGAGATCGACCGCTGGATCTTGTCTTTGCTGAACTCACTGATTCAGGAGGTAGATGCTTGCTATAATGACTACGAACCGACTAAGGCCGGCCGTGCGATCACAGACTTTGTGAACGATAACTTGAGTAACTGGTATGTACGTTTGAACCGTAAACGTTTCTGGGGAAGCGCGATGTCAACCGACAAGCTTTCTGCTTACCAGACTCTGTATACCTGTCTGGAAACCGTGGCTAAACTGATGGCTCCGATCGCACCGTTCTATGCAGACCGTCTGTATATGGATCTGATTCAGGTTACCGGACGTGATCATGTCGTATCTGTTCACCTGGCAGATTTCCCGGTAGCAGACGCTTCTCTGATCAACAAGGAACTGGAAGCCCGCATGCAGATGGCTCAGGATGTAACTTCCATGGTATTGGCTCTGCGCCGCAAAGTAAATATCAAGGTTCGCCAGCCGCTGCAGTGTATCATGATTCCGGTAGTTGATGAGACACAGAAACGTCACATTGAAGCTGTGAAAGATCTGATCATGAGCGAGGTGAACGTGAAGGAAATCCACTTCGAAGAAGGTGCTTCCGGCATTCTGGTGAAGAAAGTAAAATGCGACTTCAAGAAGCTGGGTCCGAAGTTCGGAAAGCAGATGAAGGCTGTAGCTGCTGCTGTTGCAGAGATGTCACAGGAGGCAATTGCCGAACTGGAAAAGAACGGCCGCTATACCTTCGTGCTGGATGGCGCGGAAGCTGTTGTTGAGGCTGCTGACGTGGAAATCTTCAGTGAAGACATCCCCGGCTGGCTGGTTGCTAATGAAGGAACTCTGACCGTAGCCCTTGAAGTGACTGTAACGGAAGAACTGAAACGTGAAGGTATCGCCCGTGAACTGGTGAACCGTATTCAGAACATCCGTAAGAGCAGCGGTTTTGAAATCACAGACAAGATCACCATTGTCCTGTCAAGAAATTCCAACTCGGATGATGCAGTGAATGAATATAATACTTATATTTGTAACCAGGTTCTGGCTACCTCTCTGGTTCTTGCAGATGAAGTGACCGATGGAACCGAACTGAATTTTGACGACTTTAACTTGTATATTAAAGTAAACAAATTGTGATAAATGATCCCATCCACCCGGACTTGTTCCGGGTGGATACTATTATTAATTTTTAAAACCTAATCACTATGGCTGAAAAGACGAGATACTCGGACGCTGAACTCGAGGAGTTCCGTGCCATTATCATGGAAAAACTTCAGCTCGCAGAACGCGACTATGAGAAATTAAGAAGCAGTATGATGAATGCTGACGGCAATGACACTGATGATACATCGCCTACATATAAGGTTTTGGAAGAAGGTGCCAACACTTTGTCGAAGGAAGAAACAACCCGTCTGGCTGCCCGTCAGTTGAAGTTCATACAGAATTTGCGTGCCGCTTTGGTACGTATTGAAAACAAAACGTATGGCATTTGCCGTGAAACCGGCAAGCTGATTCCTGCAGAACGTCTTCGTGCCGTACCGCATGCAACGTTGAGCATTGAGGCCAAGCAGCAGGGAAAGAGATGAGTTATTTGATTGACAATTGACGACTGGAAGCCGGTTTGCCGGCGATTTGTTTTCAGTTGTCAATTGTCAATTTTTCAATGAAAAGGAAGAATGAAGAATATGTTTACGCAAGGCCGTCTGGCAGCCTTGATTGTTTTGGTGGTATTGGTAATTGATCAGGTAATCAAGATTTGTGTGAAGACCGGTATGTATTTGCATGAAAGTATTCATGTGACCGACTGGTTTTACATTTATTTTACGGAGAACAACGGTATGGCTTTCGGTATGGAGATCATCGGAAAGCTTTTCCTGAGCTTGTTCCGCATTGTAGCTGTTGTGCTGATTGCGTGGTATCTGACGCGGGTTGTCAAGCAGAAGCCGCGGGTGAAGAACGGATACATCGTTTGTCTGTCACTGATTCTGGCCGGTGCGGTGGGAAATATTATTGACTGCGTGTTCTACGGTGAATTTTTCAGCGCCAGTACCCATACGGACATTGCTACCTGGGTGCCTATGGGACAAGGATATGCTGACTGGCTGCACGGAAGAGTGGTCGACATGTTTTATTTCCCGATTATTGATACCTACTGGCCCGACTGGATGCCATTCGTAGGCGGTGAGCATTTCATCTTCTTCAGCCCGATCTTTAATTTTGCCGATGCGGCCATCAGTTGCGGCATCATAGCATTACTTCTTTTTTATAGCCGTTATTTGAACGAAGGGACTCATATCTCTTCCAATAAATAAGCAGATGACGATGATGAAGAGTATTCGAAAGGGAGGTATCTCCATGCTTCTTTTGTTAGGCCTGGCGGGTTGCGGTAAAGAGATCCCGTCAGACATTATCCAGCCGTCGGAAATGGAAAGTCTGTTGTATGACTATCATCTGGCAACGACGATGGGGAATGATCTGCCCTATGGGGAGACTTACAAGAAAGAAGCTTATCTGGATTATGTTTTCGACAAGCACCATGTGACTGAAGCAGAGTTTGATTCTTCCATGGTGTGGTACACCCGTCATACTTATCATCTGGTTACAATTTATGAAAACGTCCAGAAGCGTTTTGAGGAAGATGAGAAACATCTCCGGATGCGGATGAGCAAGGTGAGCGGACAGGTTGCGGTTTCTCTGTCGGGGGATTCAGTGGATGTCTGGCAGGATCAGCCGATATGCTGGCTCTCTTCCGGAACATGGACGAACAAATTAGTTTTCGACCTAAAGGCAGATACAAGTTTCAAGCCGAAGGATGCATTGGTGTTCGAAGCCGGCTTCCTGTTTATGCCGCAGCATAACCCTTCTGCAAAGGCAGTGATCGGACTGAACTTCTACTTTGAGAATGACAGTGTCATGGGAAAAACGCAGGTCGTAACGGCTTCAGGTCCTCAGCGCCTGTATTTCAAGCCAGACTCAGCCTTTCAGTTCAAGAACGTCAGTGGTTTTGTTTATTATACGGATGATCAGAAGCATCCTGAAGCAAGCTTGTTGCTGCATGATATTCGTCTGATGCGTTATCATGACAAGAACAACGGAGTTCAGTCTCCGGAGGAAAAGCCCGGGCTGCAGGCAGATTCGCTGGCTACCGATTCTTCTCGCACGGCAGTTCGTGTGGATACGTTACGGACAACGCGTCCGGTGCGGGGAACGGCTGCCCGGAATAAAGCAGGTCAGACACGATGAAACAGTATGCTGCCCATCGGGTTTATCTGGCTGGGACGGAGAAATGGTGTAATGGTCCTCAGGTGGTCAGCGTGTCAGAGGGGAAAGTGCTTTCCCTGTTTCCTTTTTCCGGAGAAATACCTTCTGTCGAATGGTTAGGCGGGTTGCTGATCGTAGCCCCTTGTCTGCCTGAGCGTATGGAAGCAGAATCCTTGACCCATTTCCTGAAACGTATTCCCAAGAGTAATATGGATAGCGGAACGGCTTCCGGTCTGTGGCATGTCACTTTCTTTGATGTACATGCCATGGAGTTTACCGCTGCAAGCCGTATAATCCGCTTGTGATGTCTTGCTGCTCCTTCTGACCGATCAGGATCGTCTGCGGAATTCTGCGCATACGATAGCTGTGGCAACGGCTACATTGAGTGATTCGCTGGTGGTCTGCCCTTGCGGGTAGTTGGGGATCAGCAGTCTCCGGTTTACCGATTGTGCCACTTGCGGACTGATTCCGTTTCCTTCATTTCCCATGATGATGATTCCGTTTGTACTCAGTTCCTGAGCATACAGATTCTCTCCGTCAAGGAAGGTACCGAAGACGGGAACTTCTTTCGGCTGTGCCTGCAGGAAAGCCGGCAGGTCACAATAGTGCAGCTGTACCCGTGCCAGTGCTCCCATGGTAGCCTGTACCGTCTTGGGGTTGAATGCATCCACGCAACCGTTGGAACAGAAGATGTGATGAATCCCGAACCAGTCAGCAATGCGGATAATGGTACCGAGGTTTCCCGGATCCTGTACATCGTCCAGAGCCAGACAGAGTGAATGTTCTGCTATTTTCGGATCCCATTCATAATGCGGTATTTCGAAAAGGGCGAGTACTTCCTGAGGAGTTTTCAGCAGACTGGCGCGTGACAGTTCTTCCCGGCTTGTTTCAATGGTTTCTTCAGCTTCGATCAGAGGATGTTCGTTCAGCCATTTGTCGGTGCCCAGCAGCAGCCGGCAAGGGAAATGTCCCAGCAAATCTCCTACCAGTTTGTGTCCTTCGGCAATGAATACTTGCTCTTCTTTCCGGTATTTTTTCAATTCCAGAGAACGGATGTATTTGATCTTGTTTTTACTCAGCATGATGTCTGTTCCGTTAAAAATAACATTTATTATCTGACAAAGCTAAAAAGATATTTTCAATTTATGCCTATATTTGCAAAGATATTTGCGTAGGTCTGCTGTTTATATGAGGAAAATAAAATGTTGTTTTACCGGTTTGTTCCTTTCGGCACTGTTGTTCAGTGGCTGTTCGGTGAGTAAGTTTATTCCCGAAGGGCATTATTTGTTGGATGACGTGAAGATAGAATCCGACAACAGGGAAGTCAAACCTTCGCAAATGAATGCATACGTGCGGCAGACACCGAATGCCAAGTGGTTCAGTCTTTTCAAACTCCCTTTAGCTATTTACAGTGCATCAGGGCGCGATTCAACCAAGTGGATGAACCGTTTTCTGCGCAAGATCGGGGAGTCTCCCCGGATTTATGATCCGGAACTGGCCGAAGAAACCCGCCAGCAGATTGAACAGGCCGTGCAGAACATGGGATATATGGGAGCCCGAGTGGAACTTTCTGAACATAAGAAGAATGACAGGCTGAAAGCACGGTATCGTATCTTTACGGGTGAGCCTTATATCGTGGAACACATTGCCTATGACATCAATGATTACAAAATAGATGATTACATGCTGGCTGATTCTGCGCATACGCTTCTTCATCCGGGGATGCGTTTTGACGTTAACCAGCTGGATGCCGAACGTCAGCGTATAACCCGTTATCTGCAGGATCATGGATATTACCGGTTCAACAAGGATTTCATTACTTATCAGGCCGATACGATGCTCAACACCCGGAAGGTGGATCTGACCATGCAGCTGATGCCTTATCAGCGGAAGAAAGAAGATGAACCGACACCTCACCGGCAGTATGTGGTCCGGGAGGTTAATTATCTGATTGATGTGGAAGAGTCGGATCCGGCAAGCATACTTCCGCAGGATTATGATTCTCTTACATACAAGGGACTGAATCTTTATTTCAACAAGAAGCCTTTCCTGCGTCCTTCCGTTCTTGCTGACAATACTTTTCTTCGGCCCGGACGGCAGTATCGGAGCCGGGATGTACAAAACACCTATTCGGCGCTGGGACGGCTGAATATTCTGAAATATTCGAATATCCGCTTCCGGGAAGAAGTGCGGGAAGACTCGGCTTATCTGGATGCTTTCATTACCTTGTCCAGAAACAAGAACAAGTCACTGGCTTTTGAAATTGAAGGGACAAACTCGGCAGGTGATTTGGGAGCGGCCGCTTCAGTGGCTTATACCCATCGGAATCTGTTCCGGGGATCGGAAACCTTTACAGCCAAAGTGCGTGGAGCCTACGAAGCTATTACCGGTCTGGAAGGATATGCCAACAATAATTACATGGAGTATGCTGTGGAGACAGGCCTCAGCTTCCCTGAATTTATGTTTCCGTTTCTGTCGTCTGACTTTAAACGGCGTATCCGTGCGACCTCGGAAGTGACTGCAAAGTTCAACTGGCAGGTGCGTCCGGAATTTGAACGTACCGTAGCATCGGCAGGATGGAGTTACCGCTGGACCAGGCGACAGAAAGCAAACCATCGTTTCGATGTGCTTGATGTGAACTATATTTATATGCCGTATCGTTCGGAAACCTTTAAGGAATATCTGGACGTGATGGATGAAATCAATCCTTTGTTGCGATATAGTTACGAGGATCTGATGATTGTACGTATGGGCTATACCTATACCTACAACAGTGCCGGAGCTGCTGCACTCAAAACTTCCCGGCGAAATTCGTATTCCATACGTTTCAATATCGAGGAGGCAGGTAACCTGCTGTATGCTTTTTCCAAGATGGTGCATGGCCATCCTCAGAACGGTGAAGCTTTTCAGATGGCGAATATAAATTTTGCCCAGTATGTGAAAGCTGATTTTGACTATGCGAAGAATTTCATGATTGACGAGCGTAATTCACTGGTATTCCATGTCGGGTTGGGACTGGCTTATCCTTATGGAAACTCTAAGAGTCTTCCGTTTGAAAAACTGTACTTTTCGGGAGGAGCCAACAGTGTCCGCGGATGGAGTGTCCGTTCGCTGGGACCGGGAGGATATCGTGGAAACGACAACAGCCTGGACTATGTGAACCATACCGGTGATATGAAACTGGACCTGAATCTGGAATACCGTACGCATTTGTTCTGGAAACTGAACGGTGCTGCCTTTATTGATGCCGGTAATGTATGGAACATCCGGAACCGGGAAAACCAGCCGGAAGGACTTTTCAGATTCAACCGTTTCTATAAACAACTGGCGGTCGCTTACGGATTAGGTATCCGGTTTGACCTGGATTTCCTGATTCTCCGTTTTGACAGTGGCATGAAAGCTATAAACCCGATGTATACAGGAAAAGATCGTTTCCCGATTATCTCTCCGAAATTCAGCCGGGACTTTGCTTTCCATTTTGCAGTGGGATATCCGTTCTGATGTATAACCAATGATAACAAGTATATGAAGCAGACAGAAAAAAATACGTATACCGAAGAAGAAATCGAAGAATTGAAAAAATGGTTTGAGAGCCAGCAGTTGCCGGAAGAACTGGCACTGGATAAGGCGACGTATATTCCTAACCTGCGGGATACACTGGATCGTCTGTTGGAACAGGCGAATTTGTGTTGCGGAAATCCGAAGATGCAGGGATGTATCATCCTGCTGGAACGGATTCGGGAAAAACTCGTTTCTCAATCGAAATAGGCAGTAACGGAAAAAAGCAGACAGGCAGAAAAGATGGTCGGACGGATGATCTTTCTGCCTGTCTGCTTTTTTGAGACCGTATGTATAACGGTATGGAGGTTATTCTTCCGGAACGTAAATGATTTCTCCGTTTTCCAGCTCATAGGCGATGCCTACTTTCTTTCCTTTTTTTCCGCTCTGTGAGGAAGTATCTTCGCTGGGGGTATACCTGTTGATCTTTTCACCTTCCTTGGTAATGATTTCCATATTTTCTTTTCCAGGGTTCTTCACCATCGTAAAATCTTCCTGGCTGAACATCTCCGTCATACTGTAACGGCTGACCAGGGCAACCATAAGTGCCACGGCAAATACCATGGCTACATCAAAAAGGTTGCTGACCACACTCATCGGGTCGTTGTCTTCTTCCTTGCGCAACAGATTTCTTCTCATAAGACTTCAGGCTTTTCGTTGAACAGGTTGGAAAGGAATTCCAGGTTGGTCATATCCTGAAGATACCAGCGCTGTTTGACCTGTTGGGTAATGAAACCGACGGCTGCTGCAAACAGACCGACAACCGTTGTGGCAAAAGCGACCTGCATGTTATAGGCCATGGATGAGATGTCTCCGGTGGAAAGTCCCACCAGGGCAGGTCCCATCGGGATCAGTGTTCCCATCAGTCCCAGCATCGGTCCCATTTTGGTCAGTGTTTTCGATAGGGCGAGATCTTTGTCGGCTTTGATTTCGTAGTCAGCCAGCAGACGCTGTACATGTGCCGGACTGTTTCTTGTTTCCAGCATCTGGCGCATGTAACGGATGATCGGTGCATTTGACTGTTCGGGAAGTTGCTTCTCCAGATGTTGTATGCAGTCGGGTGTCAGTTCGTCGAGAGCTTTCCGGAGCAGAGCATCAGTTTTACGGATTGACAGGTACTGACCGAAAAAACTGCCGATAAGCAGTAAAGAGCGTACGAAAAGAATAATCAGCAATACGATGACCGGAACCAGTAGTCCGGTAGAGATCCAGTATAGGATATCAGAAATGTAATTCATTGTTTGAAGTTTTTTAAGTTGGTCATTATAAGTTTTTTCTTTTAGACAGACGGTACCGATAAAGCAGAAGGCCTAGAAATCCTCCGGCAACAATCAGTCCGGAGAGGCCCAGGAAAGCCTTCCAGTCCACGTCTCCGGTTCCGTCCATGGCTGTTCTTCCGTTTACGGTGGCTACGATTCCCAGAATGGCAGTCAGCGCATGGATCAGAAAGAGCAGTTCCAGACGGATTTCCTTTTCCGGAAGAAGCCGGCGCAGAAGAACTGTACATAACGGTATACCCAGCAATACGCCGCCTGCCATGCTCCAGGCCAGCAGGGAAAATGAAGTTCCCGGGAAGCTGAAGATCAGAGCTACCAGTCCGCTGAACAGGACCGGGAAAATCAGCAATCCCGGAAACCATCGCAGGAAACGATAGATCCATAGTGTTCTTCTGGGAACAGTTCCTCCGGTCATCAGGTGAACGGCCAGCAGGCAGAAAGCCAGCTGCATACATATTTCCACGCTGAGTATGACGGAAGTATCAAGCATTAAAGCCGGATTAGCCAGCCAGTCGGCTATTTGTGTTTTCGATTGCAGGATGGCATACGGCCAGGATAATCCGGTCCAGAGTGCGCAGGCAAGGGTAGTGATTCCCACAGCCCATCGCTTGTTGTAGGTCTGCTTCAACAGGAAATTGAAGCAGACCAGTAGCATCAATACAAATACCAGTGTTTGCATGTGTCAGGATGTCAGTTATGGTTGATTGCGTTTGCGCCGGATTATAAAGATAAGCAAACCTGCTGCACCGGCCACCAGAATAGCGACGAGCGTGTTGCTCAGCCGGTTGGTTTTCATCTCCCCGGAAGATGTCATTTCTTCTTTTTTCATGACCATTCCCCGGGTATTTCCGGTGATGGATTCGCGCACCTGACTGATCCTTTCCTGATATTGGGCAGCTGCCCGGGCTTCAGTTCGGGAAGCAATGAAGTCACGTAGTCTGGCATTGTCGCAAACAAACTGCGAACAGGCCGGAGCATAACTGTTCACCAGTTCCGTATGCAGGGCTGCGATGTCTTTCTTGGACCTAAACCGGACGGAACGATCGAAGAGCAGGCCGTAGACCGCGTGACAACCATCGGCAAATGGCTGGACAAGAATGGTGAGGCAATTTATGCCACAGTGAATGCCCGGAAATATAACGATGGAAATGTGTGGTTCACCCAGTCTAAAGACGGAAAGAAGATGTATGCCATGTATGCCCTGAAGGAAGATGATCCCGAGGTTCCTGCTGTAATTGAATGGACAGGCAATATCCCTGCGGGAAAGAAGGTGACGTTGCTTTCCACCGGTAAGCGTGTGAAATGTGAAGTGGATGGTGACCGCGTCAAGGTCTATTTGCCCAAGCATGTAGACCGGACCGAATCACTGGCTTTCTCTTTCGGAATCAAGTAACGGACCGGAAAAATAACCATGCAGAAAACGTCGAAGCGTTTTACCTGAAAGCCGGAATTCTTTTCATTGAAACGCCGAAACGTTTTTAAAAAAGAACACCGTCCAAAATTTTGTGTAAATGGAAACAGGATTCAGTTGTAAGTTTCTTCTTATATCTGGATCCTGTTTTCAAACATAAGCATAAATTGATTCATAATTTAATGCAATCTGTTCAATTCATCTTTCGCAGCAGAACCACCTTTGAATTTATGTTTGATTTTATTGAACTGATAACTTACAGAAAGGGATATACCACGTGATGCACCTTTGATTCTATAATCATAGGCTACACCATTTGTATGAACACTGTTTTTCTGCTGCCATGTATTAATAAAATCTGAAGCAGAAAGATTAAAACTCCAGTTCCCAATACTTTTGCTGCACGTAAAATTCAACATACCTCCGCCATGTGTATAATATAAGCCGTCATGTCCTTTACTAAGCCAAATACCTGACAAATACAGATAAAAGCCAAGAGGCAAATCAAATCGGTTGTTCAAGATTATTCTACATAAAGGCTTATTATATTTCTGCATCTTATCAATTCCATATTTCAAATCTTGCAAAGCAAGGAGGCCCTGAACAGATGGATGCCAAAACTTAATATCAAAACCTTTATAAAGAGTTATTTGCCATGCATTGTAAGCAGGTAAATTTTGATCTGCACGGACGTTAACACCCAGGTCTTCCTGATATGTATATACAGACTGTATCGAACGTACTCTACGGAGATAAGATATATTCATCATCCATTGTTTCCAACCGAGACTGAGTGAGAGGTCATGAGTAAGAGAAGAACGAATCAGTGGATTTCCTGTTTCCCACAAAGTATGAGATACATAAGTATAGTTTGTATTCAATAAAGAATAACTTGGTCTCTTTACTTTGGTTTCATATGATAAGCCAACAGATGAAGAACCTTTTTGCCAGTTAATATGTGCTTCAGGAAGCCAGTCATGATAAGACTTTGATTGCGCATTAACCCGTTTCTCATCAGCATAATATGTAAAATCAGTAATCTCATAACGGAGACCACCACCCATTTTCAAATTGTTTCCTAATGAATGATCATACGATAAGTATATCGCACCCAAATGTTGCGTCTCTTCGTCAGTACCCGGTTGCAGGTCTGGTGTTTCACCTTCTGATTGAGTATGGAAATTCTGTGTATTGTTGGTAAAAGAATACTGTACTCCACCGTCGAAGGCTCCACCCCATAAAGGAACACTGATATTGGCTTTTCCTGCAGCCAGATTATAGTCACTTTCATTCTCAGTAAAAACTGAAGAAATATTTAAGTTATCAGAGGTTTCTTTCAAATCACCGGAAGTTGTATTTTTGCCAAAAATATAATCGGCATCAATACTTAATGTAGCTTCCTTACCTATTTTTTGAATCAGATACGCATTGAAATGATGATTATATGAGTTGCTATTATAACGATAGTCTGACAAAAGATCTGTATAGGTTGAAGCATTTGTAACTTCTTCACCGTTAGAATTAAATTTAGAAGTGGGTGTTTTATCCATTTCATACCGTAAACCTACAGAATTATCATCATAGTCAAATAAAAAGCCTGTATTTAAATTCCATTGATTTGTACGTCCCGAAGCATTTTGATAGGAATCAGTATATAACTTGTTATCATTAAAAACCTCATGATATTCTCTATCCTGTTTAAAACCATTGTTGGCATAATTAAACCCGCCAAATAATGTAAATCCATTAATAAAACTATAATTCAAATCAGCTGAAGCATTACCAGAAGTAACTTCCGTACGTTGTCCTTTTGCATATACAGTACCGCTAAGGCCCTCTAAATTTTTGCGCGTGCGGATAATTATAACAGAAGTCACATTACCCCCATATCGTGAACCTGGTCGTGTTATAACCTGAACATCTTTAACATCAACAGATGACAGGCGTTTCAACTCTTCCTGGTTTCTTACCATTCTGCTGTTTATATAAATTTCAGGAGTACCTCTACCAATCACTTGAATACTTCCGCCACTTCCATCTATCATAGGCAATTGCTGAAGAGCATCATAGGCAGTACCTAATTTGGCTATTGGATTATTATCCATTGATACCGTCAGTCGATCCGGTGAAGCTTTTACATACTGACGATGGCCGGTAATACTTACTTCCTGAAGAGCTACAGAAGACGAATTGAGATAGATTGTCTTTGGCAAACAATTAACCGATATATATACAGGTTCATACCCGAGAAAACTAATACTTATTTGTTTCCCTTTCATATCAGAATTGTCAATACTGAAATCTCCTGAGTCATCAGTTAGAGTACCGCGAAGTAGAAGAGAATCACTGTCCAGCAAAACAACATTTGCATAAGGAAGTGGCAAAGAATCTGAAGCACATTTTACGTTGGCTCTTAATATATGACTTACATTTTGAGCAGATAATTGGTCGCAATAACCGCAACATAAAAGTATACCTATAAACATGATTTTTTGTAGCATAATAAATTTTATTTAGAAATTTTTGTGTCTGCAAAATTAGATGTTTATACAGTACATTTCTAATAATAGAGATAGATAGCAAATAGACAAAATCACATGCTACTAATTCAACCGCCTTCTGAGAATCAATATATTAACTATATGTGTCATATATGTAATATAGATTTAATATAGTCTGCTAATATTCCCATAGCCAGATATCAAGACTTTTTTCATAGGAACTATCTTTTGATAGGGCATAAATTTTATTCTTAATTCTAAGTTTACTTCTAGAAACTGAGGTAGATGCTATATTCATGAAAATGGAAATTTCAGATATTGAAAAACGAAGTTTTATAAGACAACATAATATAATTTCATGCTCACTTAGGGACGGAACATCCTTCATTAATCGTTTCGTAAAGTTCTGGTATATATTGTCCGTTATCCTGCATATCTCTGTCAGTCTTGTGTCACTTAAATATTCCGGTTTTTTGTGAAGATTGTTCAGTATAGGCATTTCAGATAATATGAGTGTACAAAGTTCATTCTCTCTTTTTTCCAGTTCAGATAACCTGTCCGAAAGTATTTTAACGTTCGACTGCATATAGGAAGAGGAACCGGAATAAGAAGAAAGCTTTTCATTCAGTCTGTCTCTTTCGAGACATAATTGTTCATTTTCCTTTTTCAATTGTAAGAGAACCTCAGACTGTTCCATATACAAATCTTCCTTTTGAATACTTTCCTCATACTGCTTCTGAAGTTCAGCTATGTATGATTCATTTTTCTTCATTTCTATATCTTTCTGATGCAGTAGAATAGAAAGATTATCCATTTCTTTCTGTTTTCTACGAATGGCTATCTGTTTGCGTAAGTATATGTAAGCAAAGAAAACCAGTATCAGCAAAACCATAACAATGGTAAACATCCACCAGTTCATTATATTAGCCTTCTCCAGTTCTAACCTTTGCTTTTCTGTCGTTAATCTTTCATTGTCAAATTTTTCCTTGTAGGCGATTATTTCCTTGCCTTTATCAAGTGCCATAATTGAATCATTGTAATATAGCAATGAGTCACAATACATTTTTAAATTGTGATGATATTTGGGGTTATCACCTATTTTATATAAATGTTCATATATAAGTGCCTTTGTATAAACATCATCGGTATCTAATGACTTATTAAGATAGAAGTAAGCAGAGTCTTGTTGATTTAGGTAATAATAATTTTTACCTATAAGAACCGTTGACTGATACTCTGTTGGTAAAGATTTCGATAATTCCAAAGATTTTTTTAAGTTTCCACTATTTGCATAAACTAAGGCAATTTCTGTTTGAATCTTATAATAATATTCATCTTTCCCTAACTCCAAAGCAACTGAAGCACACTGCTGATATGCTTCTACGGCTTTTGGATATTCATGTCTAATGCAATAACATCTGGCTAAAAATTTTAAAGAAGCCATCTGATAACGTTTATTGGAATCTTTTATTGCATAATCGTATGCCTTCGAACAGGCTTCCGAGGCATATTCGGCAAACCCTCGAAACAAATAGAGATTGCCCAAGGAAGACATTATCAGATACCCAGTCTTATAATCATCAGTTTTCTCCACTTCTGTTTTACCTTCCAGATAATACTGCATGGCTTCCTCTATATTGCCAAGCTCATAGTTTATACTCCCCATATAAAGTGCCGACATCGCTCTTCTGCGGGCATTGTTTGTTGGCTTGTAATAATCGTATGCTATCTTAATAAGAGAATCTGAAGGGATTTTCATCATCCGTTTGTACTGTGCTTGTGTCACCAGCAGACACCACAGCGCATGGTTCTCCTTATCCCAGTGTGCTGAAGGCATCGGCATGTCCTCCAGGATATGAAGCGCACTGTCGGGATGGTCGAACATTACGGACTCCGCATGAACTAGTTCCGGAAGAGGCGTTTTCTCCTTGCCGTTTCCGCTGCATTGGATATTCAAAAGGGCTGTACAAGTAATCAGAATGTACAGAATATAGTGGGTTATCTTTCTCATTTTACGAATTTTGTGGCAAAATTAAGAAATATCCATACTGATTTGGATTATATCCACCTTTTTATTTAAAGAAAAAGGGCAGTTTTAATATCATTAAAGCTGCCCCAATGTCATTTTAAGAGAGTTCCAATATTAATTATGCGATGCTGATTCTTACATACGGCTCTTTTGGCTGTCAGCTATATAGACAGCCAGAAGATTAAAAAATTCTTTCACTTCCTCTTTGCTTTTGATAGCAGCCGGGTGGACATGAAAAACATTACATTCGTCAATGGCAACTTCATGGGTATTTCTGCGCTGGGTTGTGTTGTCTGGAAAAATGTGGTCAGACGGCGCTTGTCCCCACGCAGCAACATGGTCGTAGAGGGGTGCATAGTAGATAAGCCCATCTGCACATCTTGCCAAGACTTGTTCTTTACATGAGGGTGCTGATATCATAGTCTTCCTTTCAGAGAATTTGTCCTTATAATAGATTTTCTTTGAATTACAAATTACTCTTTTTATTATAGTTGATTATCAATGTTTTAACTTTCTATATTACAAGAATGTAACACAGTGTTACTAATAGTTCCTGAGTGGGAATTGCTTATCTTTGCAGACATATAATTCAGTCGTAAAGTAACTGCTTTTTCTTATAATTATATCTAAACTGATTTAGTGTGAAGTGTAAAAGAATTCAATTTTCTTAATGCTATTACTGAGGGTCGTAGCACGTTATCATGCATTAGAGAACTAAATTAAATTATTAATAATACTAAAATATTGTCCAATGAAAACAAATCGAATTGTATGTAGAAACCTGTCTGCATTGATAATCATTTTTTTTGGTCTTTTTATGTGCCAGGCGTGTTCGAAAGATACCCCTAATTTAAACACCATCCGAGTACAAGTAGAAACAAATTCAGATGAACCAGTCAGAATCTATGGTCTAAAGGGTGGTGGAGAAACCGGAATTGTTATAAAAAAGAATTATGAAGAAACATTTGAGTTGGGAAATGATGATTATTTACATGATGGTTTTTCAATAGAAACAAGATGCAAAGATGGAAATACTTTAATAACTATAAAGGTTTGGGTAAATGGAAAACTTAAGAGTAATGTATCTGGAAATAAATATATAACTACTGGATATATATTGTGCCAGCAGAGATAAAATATCTTTAACATGGTACGTGCTGGGATATGGGTGCCTTTCTTGACTGGCTCTTAGCAGTCTGTGAACACTCTATAGAAGAAATATATTATTGAAAAATAGTATATTAAACTTATAGGTTTAGAATAAAATGACAATATTTGCATTGTAAGGGTTATATTTCCTTATACAGAAGAATTGGATACACTATTTAACCTCTTGATGTGACAGATACGAAAAGCATGGAGCTGACACGACAGAAAGCGAGAAACTGGGAACGGGAAAGACATGACAGTTGGCTAAGAATATATGCCATTAAATCCTTAAGTTTACATGCCATTCCATATTGACTTATTGTTATTATCTGAAAAATGACATGGACAATGTAAAGACTCATAAGCAGCAGGCTATGGATTGTTCCGGATACATTGAAAACGGACCTGCTGATATAGAGTTTTATGAATTAATTCTTATTGGATTACTCGCATTTGTCTGTATAGGTCTTCTCTTAATATATAAGAAAAAGAAAAAAGCAGGTTTATAGAATACTCGCCCTACAGCAGCAGATTAACTCTCTGGAATACCCTGCCTTAAACGAAAAGGAGATTCAGCTCTGCTGCTGCTTGTATCTCAGAAAGAAGATAAACGCTCCTGAAGGGGCTGATATAATATTTTCTAAAAGAAAAAATCGGCCTACAATAGCAGAATACTGAATTACAAGATATAAATTATAAACACCACTGTTTTTCAGTCAGTTATAAAATTCTTTTCCAAGAAAATATATGCTATTTACAAACCAAGAATCACTCAATTTGTATTTACTTTGCATAAAATAAAAATAAATACAAGACAAACATGAAAACAAAAAAAATTATTCTTTTAACACTGTCGTTTATTCTAACCGTTTCTATTAACGCACAGGATTTTAAATTTGGAGTAACAGGAGGAATGAATCTGAATTCCATAACAAATAACGAAAACAAGATTGGCTATAATGTGGGTGTTAAAGGCGAATACTTTTTCAAAGAAGACAAAGGACTGTATCTTGACATGGGTATAATGGTAACCAACAAAAATTGGGAAACACCTTACTATTACAATATAGAAGATAATTCTGCAAGTAGATGGAACGCAAATCCTCATTATCTTAATATCCCTATTCATATCGGATATATGATGCCATTATCAAAAAAAGTTTCTGTTTTTGTAAATGCCGGACCATATTTGGGCATAGGCTTGTTCGGTAAATATAACATGACTACCGGCAATACTAATGCCACTGTCGCCAATAACATCTTTAACGACTATCTCAAAAGATTTGACTATGGAATAGGTGGTAAAATAGGTATCGAATATGCCAAACACATACAACTGTCTGTAGGATATGACTGGGGATTGAAAAATCTGAAGACGAATATGTATCCTATGGATTATAAAAACAGAAGCTTTGAAATATCTTGTACATATATATTCTAACAATAAAACAAAGCTAATAAAAGCTCCCTTATATATGAACTATGATGCTTTTATTTGAAAATAACAATAAACTACGTAAAAATGAAGTATTTTTATCTTATTCTTATTTGTTTTCTATTTATAATAACAGAAACAAATGCAGGCACCCCAATAAAACCTTTCGAGTTTGAAATTTCACTTGGTGGAACCTACGGAATTGACAAGTATGTCGGCAAAAAACAGGTTGGACCTGCTTTTGCCATTGAAGGAAGATATAATTTCCCCCAATATCCGATTGACTTAGGTTTGGAATTATATGGAGGCAGTACAGCAAGGAAGTATGAAGGTACAAACCTTTCAAACAGAATCTTATCACTTTCTGCCTATTCTGATTATAATTTTAAGAGAGGAAAAAAGTTTTCTCCGTTTATCGGAATGGGTGTAGGAATTGCATCTTGTAAAGTAGTTCAAGGCAATTATGGGAATGATGCGGTTAAAGCAATCTTTACACCGCGTATTGGTATTGAAATGTTTAATCATTTTAGGGTAACAGCCTATACTAAATTAGGTTACAGAGGTTATAACAATTGTGGCTTATCTGTAGGATATGCTTTCGGTGGTGGAAAAAGAAAATAATTTTTATCAAAAATAAAGAGAGATAAATAACAATCTTTACATCAAGCTTTTGAGTTATGGAGCTTGCATAATATAGCAGCAATAAAAAGACACTGTCCAAAATTTTGTGTAAATGGAAACAGGATTCAGTTGTAAGTTT
>ERZ838483.869-NODE-869-length-32970-cov-19.835455_pt1 | contig 32970 bp, 29 predicted proteins | sample MGYA00519939_ERZ838483 | MGnify/ENA primary metagenome ERZ838483 (study PRJEB31850, sample SAMEA3708836) | human gut metagenome | biome: human gut; feature: human-associated habitat; material: faeces | place: China | collected 2014 ... | reverse complement strand
CAACCTCTCAGTCAGCTGCGCTGACAGCTCCCCTAGCAGGGGAGCCGGGCCACGAGCCACTAGCCACGAGCCACTAGCCACGAGCCACTAACCCCTAATCTCTCGCCAGCAGCCGTTCTTTCATTTCCAGGTAGCGTGTCGTGTAGTACGGTGCCAGCTGGGCTTCGCGCAGGTCGCTGCCGAAGGGGCGGCGGCTGATGGAGAGGATAGGCGGGCTCTGGATGCGCTTGGCGACGGCGAAGCCGGCGATGAGGCGCCACCACCGTTCCAGGTCGTCGATGAAGGCTTTTGCCGTCGGGAAGAGCTGATGGACATCGACGCTGCAGCCGATGTTCTTTTCCAGGGTGCCGTCGATGTACCATTCGAGGATGGTTTCCGGCGTGGCCCGCTGCCAGCGTTCGACGAAGGCGGCGAAGAGGTAGTCGTGATAGGGGTAGATGATCGGGTCGCCCTGGCCCTTGGTGATATCCTGCTTGTCCGACAGTTCGGCGCTGGGGACGATGTCGATGCTGCCCTGGGGCACGACTTCGCGCTGGAAGACCTGGTCATTGAGGTAGCGGGCCAGGTCGTAGACCTGATGCTTCCACAGGTCCGCCGTAGCCGCCAGGTAGCCGGCGCTGTCGCCGTAGAGGGTGGCGTAGCCGACGGACAGTTCGGCCTTGTTGGCATTGCACGTGAAGACGCCGCCAAAGGCTGCCGCCGCTGCGGCCAGGATACGGCTCGACCGGTCGCGGGCCTGGATGTTTTCTTCAATGAAACTGGTCAGTTCCAGATGACCCTTGTCCTGGCCTTTCTGGCTGAGCCCGGCTCCTTCGAACTGGTGCCGCGTCAGTTCCAGGCTGTCCTGGACGGGGACGACCGTGTACAGGCAGCCGATGTTGTCGGCCAGTTCTTTGGCCAGGCTCTTGGTCATGTCCGAGTTGTAGCAGCTGGGCATGTTGACCAGCAGAATGTTTTCCGGCGGCAGTACCGTCGCATAGAGGGCGGCGTTGACGGCCGAGTCGATGCCGCCGGAGACGCCGAGGACGACTTTATGGACGCCGATGGCATCCATGAAGGATTTCAGGCCGTAGTGCAGGCTGGCGTAGATGTCTTCGATGGGAGACTTTTCCGGCTGCAAGTGCGAAGGCGAGACGAAACGCTGGGCCTTTTCATCGAAGTCGACGATGACCATTTCTTCCGTAAAAGGCGTACATTCGACGTGCTGCGAACCGTCTTTCTGGTACGTGCTGCTGGCGCCGTCGAAGGTGTAGATGTTCTTGCCGTTGTTCTGGATACCCGTGCAGTTGACGTAGATGGCCGGGCAGTGGACCTTGTCGATGGCCTGGCCGAAGAGGCGGTGACGCCGCTGGGTCTTGCCCAGGGTGAAGGGCGAGTTGGAAATGTTGATGAACATGTCGATGTCGTACATTTTCCCTAAATAGCTCATGGGCTTGAAAGGATAGTTTTCATCCCAGCTGTCTTCGCAGATGAGCGGCCCCATGCGGAACTTGCGGCCGTCGTCGAAGGGAATCTGGACGGGCGACAGGAAGTCTTCCGGGAAGGCATGGCGTTCCTGGGCGACTTCGATGAGCGACGTGAAGTAGCGGATGTCGCTGAATTCGCGGTAGTTGGGCAGGAGCGTCTTGATGTAGAAGGGGTAGGGCGAGCGGGCCGGCGAAATCCAGCGGCCGTTGTAAGCGATGAACATGGCGTTATACTTCCGCGTCCGGCCGTCGAGGTTGACCCGGTCCGTCTCTTTGGCGACGTTGCCGAAGATGATGGCCATGCCGTCGGACAGGGCCTTGATTTCTTCACCGAAGCGGACGCAGTCGTCGATGTAGTCGGGCTGGTCCCAAATATCACCGATGAGATAGCCCGGAATAGCGAGCTCCGGGAAGACGATGAGGTCGCAGCCGGCTGCTTTGGCCTTGGCGATACATTCTTTCATGACGGCCGTGTTCTGCCGTGGATTGCCAGGGTGGACATTTGTCTGGGCAAGTGCTATTTTAAACAAGGAAAAGCCTCCTTTTCGTAGGGGAAAAACTATGTACTATCTCATCTTATCATAAAAAGGGGCAGGCGAAAAGGCTGTCCCCGGCCAGGGGCGGAAAAGACATGACAGAACGCCGTCCTTGCGGTATACTTAATACATATAAAAATTTAAAGAGAGGTTTTCATGAAAACACTGCTTACCATCTTGAATTCCAAATTCATCCAATCGTCCCTGGCCCTGCGCTGCCTGTCGACGGCGTGTGACCACCAGGGCGTCGCCGTGTCCGTAGCCGAATATACGATCAATCAGAACAGCTATGACATCCTGCGCCACATCGCCTCGTTCGAGGCCGACGTCATCGGCTTTTCCTGCTATATCTGGAATATCGAAATGACCTGTCATCTCATCGACCTGGTGAAACAGGTCTTTCCCCAGACCAAGGTCTTCGTCGGCGGCCCGGAAGTATCCTATACGGCCCGGCAGATACTGGAAGATTATGAGCATATTGATTACGTCCTCCAAGGTGAAGGGGAAGAGATGGTACCGGCTTTCCTGAAATCCCTGGCAGCCGGCCGCGATGGGACAGAAGTCCCCGGCGTCCTCGGCCGCGTCAGCGGCGTCATCCAGGGCGACGAGACCTTCCAGGAAGTAGAAGACCTGGACAGCCTGCCTTTTCCTTACGAGCATCAGGACTTCCGCGAACTGGACCACCGCATCATGTATTATGAAAGCTCCCGGGGCTGTCCTTTCCACTGCCAGTACTGTCTGTCGGGCATGAACGACCGCGTCCGCTTCCGCTCGGTCCCGCTGGTCCTGAAGGAACTGCAGGCTTTCGTCGATGCCGGCGTCCATCAGGTCAAATTCGTCGACCGCACTTTCAACTGCAGCCCGGCCCATCACCGGCCGCTCATAGCGTACATGATTGCCGTCGATAAGCCCATCAATTTCCACCTGGAAATCGAGCCCGGCGTCCTTACCGATGACGACATCGACCTCCTGGCCCAGGCACCGAAAGGACGGATCCAGCTGGAAATGGGCATCCAGACGACGTATGAGCCGACGCTCCAGGCCATCCACCGTCATAATGACTGGCCGCGCATTACGCATATCATGGAACGCCTTGTCGCCTTGGGGACGATGCATCTCCATTTAGACCTCATCGTCGGCCTGCCTTATGAAGACTACGGCCATCTGCGCCAGTCCTTCAACGATATCTATGCCCTGCACCCCCATAAATTGCAGATCGGTTTCTTGAAGCTCCTCAAGGGCTCCGGCATCCGCCGCGACTATCCTGACGATTACCGGTACGACCCGCAGGGGCCCTATGAAGTCCTGGCGACGACGTGGCTGCCTTATGAAAAAGTCGCCTATATGAAGGTCCTGGAAGACGTCTTCGAGCGGACTTATAATTCCGGGAAATTCACTTATTTCTTCAACTGGCTCGGCCGCCGCTATGCTCCGGATTATATGAAACTCTACGAGGCCTTGACAGACGAGTGGCTCGTCCTGCATAATGACCAAAAGGCCCTGTCCGATGAGTCCTTGTGTCATTTCCTCTGCCACTGCATCGAAGATATCCTGCCCCTGACAGAAGACCAGCAGCGCTTGGCCAAAGACCTGCTGGCCCTGGATATGCTGACCTTTTTCCGCTTCCGTCTCCATCCCGATTTCCTCGGCTGGTGCGAAGCGCCGCGCAGCCAGACCGACGCCATCTTCCGCGACGAAGCCTGGCTCCGCCAATTTGCCAGGGACTATCATTTCACCAACTGGCGCGACATCAAGATGCGCTATCGCATCTGGCCTGCCAGCCCGGCCCTGAAAGGGGAACTGCGCCGCTACGGGCCCGTCCCGGAAGGCGCGGCCTATATGCTGGCTGAAAAAAAGAAAGACCGGGCCGAATGGTGCGCCATCCCGGTCAAAGGAGAACCATCGTGAACGAACGTTACCGCGTCTACTCGACGTATTTAAAAGAAACATATGGCGAAAAAGTCTATAAACTGCCTATCAGCATCCCCGATACCTGTCCCAACCGCGACGGGACCCTGGGCGTCCGGGGCTGTGCCTTCTGCGGTTCCATCGGCGCCGGCTACGAGAACCTGCCGGCGACGGTGACCATTGGCCAGCAGATCGAGCAGAACATGGCTCACATCAAGCCCAAGTACAAGGCCAATAAATTCATCGCCTATTTCCAGAATTTCACCAATACCTACCTGCCGCCAGAGCGTTTCCGGGATTACCTCGCCGCCGCCTGCCAGCCCGATATCGTGGCCCTGGCCGTAGCGACCCGGCCGGACTGTCTCAACGAGACCTATCTCGATATCATGGCTGACGTCAAAGAAAGGTACGGCGTCGATATCCTCGTCGAACTGGGCCTGCAGACGGTCAACTATAAGACCTTGGCCAAGATCAACCGCGGCCATACCGTTGCCGAATACATCGACGCCATGGTCATGCTCCGGGAGTATCCTTTCCGGACCTGTACGCATGTCATCCTCGACCTGCCCTGGGACACCATGGAAGACACCGTCGAGACAGCCAAGATCATTGCCGCCCTCGGCTCTGATGAAGTCAAGCTCCACGCCCTGTACATCATTAAGAACACGGCCATGGCCGAATGGTATGCCCAGGGAAAGATCAAGCTCTGGACCTGCGAAGAGTACGTCCGCCGCGTCGTGGCCTTCCTCGAATACAGCCGGCCCGATACGGTCTTCCAGCGTCTCATCGGCCGGGCGCCGAAAGAAGCGACGGACTTCGCCAACTGGGGCATGGGATGGTGGCGCATCCGCGATATGATCGATGAAGAACTGGAAAAACGCGGCACCTGCCAGGGAGCCCGCTGTGACTACCTGCACGGCAAGGCCGTCCGTAAATTCATGAAATAAAGGAGTATCTCACTTTGGTAGAAAAGAAACTGCAATTTTCCGATTTGCGTGAAGCCCGGGCCGTCCTGGGCATGAAAGACGAATTCCTCAAGACGATGCAGCGCGAATTCCCGGACTGCCGCATTGCCGTCCGCGGCGATACGGCCATGATCGTCGGCAGCGAAGAGGATGTGGCCTATGTGACCGAAGTCTTCCGCGTCCTGCGCTACTTGTTCCGGGAAAATACCTATCTGACGACGCAGCACGTCCACTATTCGGCCAGACTCATCAAAGAAGGCCAATCGGAGGCCCTGCACAACCTCTATGAAGATACGGTCGGCATTTCTGCCCGGGGCCGTCTCATCAAGCCCAAGACGCTGGGCCAGAAACGCTACGTCGATTCCATCCGCAAGAACCTGGTCACCTTCGGCATCGGTCCGGCCGGGACGGGCAAGACCTACCTGGCCGTAGCCCTGGCGGCTTTTTATCTCAAGAACCGCGAAGTCGAACGGATCATCCTGACCCGGCCGGCTGTCGAAGCCGGGGAAAAACTGGGCTTCCTGCCCGGTGACCTGCAGGAAAAGATCGACCCGTACCTGCGCCCGCTCTACGACGCCCTGGCCGACATGTTCGGCTATGACCAGTTCCAGAAGATGATCGACCGCAACATCATCGAAGTGGCGCCACTGGCCTACATGCGCGGCCGGACCCTGGAAGAATCGTTCATCATCCTCGACGAAGCCCAGAACACGACGCGGGAACAGATGAAGATGTTCCTCACCCGTATGGGCAACCACTCGCGGGTCGTCGTCAACGGCGATGCGACCCAGATCGACCTCGTCGACCGGCGCATGTCGGGCCTGACGGAAGCCGAAAAGATACTCAAAGACGTCCGCGGCGTCGGCATGGTCTACTTCAGCGATGAAGACGTCGTCCGTCACGATATGGTAGGCCGCATCATCAGGGCCTACGAAACTTATTATCATCACGATCACTAGATTGGGGGAATTGCCATGAATATCAACATCAATTACGAAGATCCGTCGTTCCAGCACGATGAATATGAAAAAGTCATCGACCGCGTCTGTGAAGAAGCCGCCCTGGTCTACGACCTGGGGCCGAAGGCTGAAATCAGCATCCTTCTGTGCCATAACGACTATATCCATACATTGAACAAACAGTACCGCAACATCGACCGGCCGACGGACGTCCTGTCCTTTGCCCTCAACGAAGGGGAGGAAGACGGCTATGACGGTCCCGATACGGCCCTCTTGGGGGATATCATCATTTCTCTGGAAAAAGTCCAGGAACAGGCCGACGAATACGGTCATTCCTTTGAACGGGAACTGGCCTATCTGACCATCCACGGCATGCTGCATATCCTCGGCTATGACCACATGGAACCGGACGATAAAGCAGAAATGCGCAAAGAAGAAGAATTCATTTTACAGCGCCTGGGCTATGTCCGCGAAGGCGAAGAATTATAAGGGAGGAATTACGATATCTATGGAATCATTTAAATCGGGTTTCGTCGCCGTCGTCGGCCGCCCGAATGTTGGCAAGTCGACACTCATCAACCGCATCATCAAGCATAAAGTCTCGATCGTCTCCGATAAGGCACAGACGACGCGCAACCGCATCCTCTGCATCCATACGGACGACGAATGTCAGATCGTCTTCCTCGACACGCCGGGCATCCACAAGCCGAAACATAAGCTGGGGGAATTCATGGATGAAGCGGCCTATCGGTCCCTGCGCGACATCGACGCCGTCCTGTTCCTCATCTCGGGCAATGAAAAGAAGGGCCCTGGCGACCTCTTCGTCCTGGATAAGCTGAAAGACGTCGGCGTTCCGGTCTTCTTGATCATCAACAAAGTCGACCTCATGACGAAAGAAGAGATACTGCACAAGATTACGGAATATGCCGAACTCTATCCTTTCGCCCAGGTCATCCCCATTTCCGCCCTGAAAGGGGACAACGTCGATGCCGTCGTCGACGAACTGCGCAAGATCCTGCCGGAAGGGCCCAAGTATTTCCCTGACGACATGATCACGGACCAGCCGGAACGCCTTTTGGTCGCTGAAATCGTCAGGGAAAAGCTCTTCCGCTGTACCCGCGATGAAGTGCCCCATGCCATCGCCGTCTATGTCGAAGAAATGAAGGACCGCGGTCACAATAAGGTCTATATCCGGGTCACGGTCTATGTCGAACGGGATTCGCAGAAGCGCATCGTCATCGGCAAGAACGGCACGGTCCTCAAAGAAGTAGGCAACCTGGCCCGCCAGGAAATCGAAAACCTCCTCGGTTCTTCGGTTTACCTCGACATCTGGGTCAAAGTCAAGCGGGACTGGCGCAATAAGTCGGGCGCCCTCAGCGAATTGGGCTATAAGAACGAGTAGGGGGCTGCATGATGGAAGTACAATCAATCGTCCAATGTCTGCTCGTCTTTCTCATCTGTTTGGCCGTCAGCGCCATCTGCGTCACCGGTAAATTCGCCTTTGCCCAGCTGCGCCGGGAATACCTGGAAGAACTCGTCCGCGACGGCGATACGTCGCTGAAACCGCTCTTGTCCCTCTACGACAAGCCCATCGTCTTTCTGGGGACGGCCCAGCTCGGCATGGCCTTGTCCGGCCTCATCGCCGGCGCTGCCGGATTCTGCGGCCTCTATGGCCTCTACGGCCTGCTGGCTCCGTATATCGGCCATACGTGGCTCATCTGGCTCATCGAAATCTGCGCCGGTATCGTCCTCTGCTTCATCCTCTGGGTCTTTGGCGAGCTCATCCCCAAGTCCATCGGCCTCCAGCGCCCGGAAAAGAGCCTCAAGGCCCTGCGCCGCTTCATCCAGCCCTGGAGCCGGCCCTTCATGCCCTTCATCCTCTTCGGGAACTGGCTGGGCCGGGCCATCCTGGCAGACCACAACCTCGATGTGACCAATGAAATCGATATGGACCATTCGGAAGATGAAATCCGCATGCTGGTTACGGCCAGCCACAAGGAAGGGAAAATCGACCAGGTCGAAAGCGAACTCATCGGCAACGTCTTCGATTTCGCCGACCGCCTGGCCAAGGAAATCATGGTGCCCCGCCAGGACATCGTCTGCCTCTATACGGAAGATACGATGAACCAGCATTTGCAGACCATCCGCCAGTCGCGGCATACGCGTTATCCCCTCTGTGAAGACGATAAGGACCACGTCCTGGGCCTGGTCCACATCAAGGACATCATGGACCTCTATATCCACAAGCGCAGCAACTTGAACCTCATCAAGCGGCCGATCCTCATGGTCCCGGAAATCATGCCGGCATCGAAGCTCCTCCAGCTCATGCGCATGCGCCGGACCTACCTGGCCATGGTCGTTGATGAATACGGCAGCACCGTCGGCCTCATCGGCCTGGAAGACATCCTGGAAGAACTGGTCGGCACGATCCAGAACGAACACACCCAGGAAAAAGAAGAAATCCAGCCCCTGCCTGACGGCGCCTATGAATTTGCCGGGACAGTCCTTCTCGACGACGTCGAAGAGCTGCTGCACATCCCCGTCGAAGACGATGTCGATACCGATACCATCGGCGGCTACGTCTTCAATGCCCTGGGCCATACGCCGAAAGTCCACGACGAAGTCACTATCGGCGCCTACTGCTTTACAGTCCTGGAAATGCAGCGCTTCCGCATCGTCCGCCTGAAAGCCGTACCCCTGCCGGGAGCGGCTGCCCCTGGGGAAGACAGCGGGGATGAAGAAGATAAGACTCATGAATCGTAGCGGCTACTATGGCCGCAAACCGTCGCGGTCCTATGAAGGCATCATCCTCACCGTCCGCAAGACCAGTGCCAAACAGCTCGTCGTCACGGTCCTGACCCGGCAGGCCGGCATCCTCCACGTCCTGGCCCGCCGCAGCACTCAGGGCAAGATGGGCTACGGCGCCTTGACGCCTCTGGCCGAGATGACCTTTGACGTCTTTGAAAAAGACGGCGTCTACACGCTGACGGAATACGACTGCCGCAGCAACCAGCGCCTCCGCGAGCTGACTTGGGACGGCTATATCTATTCGCAGATCTTCGTCGAAATGGTCCTCTTCATGGCCGGCGGCGGAGCCGATGAAGTCCTGTACGATCTGGTCCGCCTCTATAGCCGGGCCATCGAACTCAAGGACATCCGCATCGTCACCATCATCGCCGGCTGGCAGCTCATGGCCCTGACAGGCTTCCTGCCGGACATCGACACGGCCCGCGTCTTCTGTCAGGGCCAGGGCTACGGCCGGCAGCCCGTCTATTACATCGACGATGAAAGGCCGGAAAACATGAAAGAACTGCCTCTGACGCCGTCTGTACGCCAGACCTGGAAGACCCTGGTCCACTATCCCTGGGGAACCCAAGAAACCGTGAACCTGCGCATGGCCGACCTGAAATTCCTGGAAGCCCTGCTCTACAACTACGTCAACCAGTGCAGCGAACGCCAGATGAAGACACCGGAATTATTAGTGGCTCGTGGCTAGTGGTTCGTGGCTCGCGGATCGCGGATCGTAGGGGCGGCCCACCTGGCTCTCTTGATAGGAGAGCTGTCAGCAAAGCTGACTGAGAGGTTGCTCTTTTAAATAGTTCGTGTTTCGTAGGGGTCGCCACGTGGGCGACCCGTTAGGGATTTGTGTGATTCTTCTAGCAGACTGGTCGGGAAATCGTACATATTTCAGAGCGGGCGCCCCACGTGGACGCCCCTACAAAAAAGAGGCTGTCGCGCATGCGGCAGCCTCTTTTTGCCCCCTCACCGCTTATGCAGCGGGTCGTATTTCCAATGATGGGCGTATTCTTTTAGACTTTCGGCGACGGCGTATTGGGCCGTATCGGTATAGACCATTTGCGTATCTACGGACTCTTCCCAGATGGGGACAGGCCAGTCGCGGGGCGGTTCGATGTAATAGAGCAGGAATTCCCTGGTCTTTTCGATGAACCATTCCGGCAGGCGGGGGTGGAATTTCTTGTAGAAGATGAACAAGTGGATGTGATTGGGCATGACCGTGAACTCTTTGATGATGGCAATCTGGTTGTTCCGCTGCATGGCCTTGAGGGCCCGCGTCGCCGCCATGCCCCAGGCGGTCGGCCGCCAGATGTGCTGTCCCTGATAGCGCAGGACTTTCCCCAGTGTTTCTTCCTTTTGATACGTACAAAAGGTGATGAGCTGGCACCGGGGAACGGTAGAGAAGGGTTCCCGCCATGCAGGAAGGGAGAAAAACAGTTTGTGATACATGGGCAACACCTCCGAAAAAAACAAAACGTTTAAAACAAGATGCGTGTTACGCCTATTGTACCCTGGAAATATGAAAGGGACATTAAAAAATCAGGGGCCTTGATTAAAAAATGATTAAAACTTGTTTTTGTGCCCTATCATGCTATAATAAAACTATTTCACTCCTTGTTATTAGAGAAAGGACGATTCCATGGTTCGCAGTATGACTTCGGGCAATCCCATCCGCCTCATCCTGGCTTTTACGGTGCCCCTTTTAATCGGCAATGTTTTCCAGCAATTTTATAATATCGCCGACATCATCATCGTCGGCCGCACTATCGGCGTCAATGCCCTGGCCGCTGTCGGCGCCGTGGCACCCGTCTTCATGGCCGTCTTCGGCCTGACGATCGGTTTGTCTTCCGGTTTTTCCGTCATCACGGGTCAGCGCTTCGGTGCCGAAGACATGGACGGCGTGCGCCGGTCTGTGGCGACGTCTGCCATGCTGGCCCTGGTCATCACCCTGATGCTGACGGCCTGCGTGAGCCTGGCCATGCCGCTCATCATGCGGCTCATGAACATTTCAGATGTCCTCTACGACGACGCCTATCATTACATGCTCATCGTCGTCCTCGGCCTGGTAGCCATGATGAGCTATAATCTCCTGTCCTGCATCTGCCGGGCCCTCGGCGACAGCCGGACGCCACTTTATTTCCTCATCGTGTCGTCTCTCTTGAATATCGCCCTGGCCCTGTTGTTCATCGTCGCCTTTGGCTGGGGCGTCCCCGGCTCGGCCATCGCCCTGGTCATCGCCCAGGCCGTATCGGCCGTGCTCTGCCTGTGTTTCATGCGCCGCCGCTTTCCCATGCTGCGCCTGACCCGAGCCGACTGGAACTTTGACTGGCCCTTTGCCTGGCAGCATTTGCGCCTGGGCCTGCCCATGGCCGTCCAGTTCCTTATCATTTCCATGGGCATCCTGGTCCTGCAGTCGGTCTGCAATACCTTTGGCCCTGAAACGATTGCCGGCTTCGTATCGGCGACGAAAATCGAACAGCTGGCCTTGCAGCCCATGATTTCCTTCGGCATCGCCATGGCTGTCTATTCGGCACAGAACTACGGCGCCAGCCAGTATGGCCGCATCCGCCAGGGCGTCCGTCAGTGCTCCCTCGTGTCCCTGGTATTCTGCCTGGCCGCAGCCGTGGCCATGTACAGCTATGGCCGGGAACTCGTCAGCGTCTTCACGACGGACCACGACGAAGTCCTCATGGAACAGGCTTTCCTCTATCTGAAGATGTCCGTCCCGTTCTATCTCTTCCTGGGCCAGATCTTCGTCTACCGCAACGCATTGCAGGGCATGGGCATTTCCAGCGTGCCCCTCATCAGCAGCATCCTGGAACTGGGCGGCCGCAGCGTATCGGCCCTGGTTCTGGCCGCCATGTGGGGCTACTTCGGCATCTGCTGTGCCAGCCCTATTTGCTGGGTCCTGGCCTGCCTATTTACAGGTGGTTCCTATTTCTGGGTCATGCACACCATGAAGGCCAACGGCTGTTAAAAAGGGAAGGGGACAGTCTATGAATACAGAGAAAGAAAACAATATGACTTCGTTAGGAGTATGAAGCATTTTTTTAGCAAGCTGATTGGGAAAACGTACATATTACAAAGCGGGCGCCCCGCGTGGCGCCTCTACAGAAAAAGCGCCGTCCGCGAGGACAGCGCTTTTTTTCTATTCAAACTGATTGACTAATTCTATGAGTCTTTCTTTATGCTGGGGATACCATTCGTTGTAGGACTGGTTGGCATCGAAAAGGGTCTGGTTGAGGGCCAGGAAGAAGTCGGGCAGGTGCTCGATGGTGATGACCCCGATTTGTTCGCCCATGACGCCTTTACCGATGGCGTAGTTGCCTCCGGCGTAGATGTTGAAGGCCGGTTCCATTTTGTCGCCGATTTTTTTGCTGGCGCCGCGCAGGCCCAGAGGAGCCAGCTGCTGGACCGTGCAGTTCGACGGACAGCCAGAGAAGTGGCATTTCGGCAGGAAGTGGCTGTCGATGCCGCGGTCTTTGAAGAGCTGGGCCAGTTTGACGAAGGTGCCGTGAGAATCGCGCAGGCCCTGCTGGCAGACCGTAGCGCCGATGCAGCTGACGGAATGTTCAAAGGCCGTCGTCGCCGTGTCGTCCGCCGTGAGGGCAGCGACTTTACGGGCTTCGTCTGCCGTGAGGTTAATGATGTAAGCCGTTTCGTCGGCATTGAGGCGGATTTCTGCGCCTTCCATGGTCTGGAGGGCCTTGAGCAGGTCGTGGAAGACGGAGAGTTTCGGCGTGCCGCCTAAAGGCTTGTATTCGACGTAATAGAGGCCGGCCTGTTTCTGTTTGCCAATGCGGCCGTCTTCGAGGACGCTGTCATCGGCGCCGCTCTTAGCTAACGGCGTTTCTTCTTCGATGGTCAGGCGGTAATCGCCTTCGGCCTTGGCTTTGGCGACGGCATCGCGGACGGCCTGGCGGAAGGCATCGTCGCCGAGCTTGGTGAGGATGAAACGCGAACGGTTCTGGCCGCGGTGTTCATAGTCGCCGTATTTCATGTAGACGTCCCGGCCATAGCCCAGGATGTAATAGGAAATATCCTGCGGATCGACGCCTTCGTCGATGAGGATGCCGAAGCGCGAGCCGTTGAGTCCGAAGCCGCCGCCGGCATAGACGTCGAATTTGTGGTCCGGCCGGGCCACGAAGCCCAGGTCCTTGAAGGTCGCATGGCCTTCGTTGTCCAGGCCGCTGGAGAAGCTGATTTTATATTTACGCGGCAAGTTGAATTTGGGAATGCAGTTGATGACGAAGTTGGCTGCTGCCTTGATGTACGGCGTCATGTCGAAGTATTCGCCCGGAGCGACGCCATGGAGCGGGCTGGCCGTGATGTTACGCGGATTGTCGCTGCCGGCGCCGACGCAGTAGACGCCGTGGTCGAAACATTCCTGATAGAGGGCGAGGACTTCTTTTTCGCCCAAATGATGGAGCTGCAGGGCCTCACCTGTCGTGAAGTGGACGAGGTCGATGTCGTAGCGGTCGAGGACGTCCTTCAGGAAAGCGATGTGTGCCGGTTCGATGGCACCGCCGGAAAAGCGCAGGCGCAGCATGGTGCTATGGGCCCCCCGTTCGCCATAGCAGCCGAACTTGCCCGACGTCCCCTTATATTTGGCCGGCGGCAGTTCCTTAGCGTAAAAAGCCTGCGTCGCTTCGACGAACTGCGGGAAGCGGCGGCTGATTTCTTCCTTTGTTTCTTTTGTGATTTGAGTCATTTCATAAACACCCCTTATTTAATCCAAAACTATACTAGATTTGTACCCTATTATAACAGACTTTTTTAAAGAGGGCAAAAGATTCACCAGAAAATTTGCTTTTTGTTATATTTTTGTTTAACCTTAGTATGTATACTAGAAGAAAATTTAGAGAAACCAGGTGAGGACTATGCAACTCCGGGACTGGCGGCTGCGCAAGCGCCTCCTTTTTTCCAACTTTATCATGATTTTCATTCCCGTCCTGTTTACGGTCGTCGTCAGCATCGCCATCTTTTTGGCCCTGCAATTCGGCAACATCAACCGGGCCAGTATCATTTCCTTTATCTGGCCTGAGAGCGGTCAGAACATGTCCATCCAGTTCGAGCTGAGCCGCCTCCGTGTCCGGGCCGATCAGTATAATGGCAACATGGACCGTCTCCTCCAGGCCGCCGATCATTTGGAGGACCAGGGCCTCAATGTATCCATTTGGCGCGATAAGGAAGACCTCTACGATACGGATGGCATCGACAAGGTGTACCTGCGCCAGCAAGTCATGGCCGGTCATCGTCAGGGCCATGCCGACTTTACCTGGACTGGCGAAGGCCTGCGCTTTTACTACGTCTCGCCTCATACGGACATCCATTTGGCCGTCGCCGGTGCCGTGCCGAGTTATTCCGAAAACGAGTACATCGACTTGTCATCAAAGGACATCTTGAAGGTCGCCTTTTACGTCCTGGCTATTCTGACTATCTTGCTGACCATCCTCGTCGGCCTGAAACTGTCGCGCTGGATGGCCGGCCAGATCGTCGGTCCCGTCGAAAGGCTGCGCAATATGGCCGATGCCATCAGCCAGGGCGATTTGGACCATCCCGTCCCGATTTTGTCGCGTGACGAAATCGGCGATACCTGCCAGGCTTTTGAAAAGATGCGCCTCCAGCTGCGGGCTGCCCGGGATACGCGGGAAAAATACGACAAGAACCGCAAGGAACTCCTGGCCGGCATTTCCCATGATTTGTCGACGCCTTTGACGAAAATCGAAGGCTATGCCAGCGGCATCCTCGACGGCATCGCCAATACGCCGGAAAAAGAACGGCACTACCTGGGCATGATCGTCGATACGTCGCGCCACATGGCCGGCCTGGTCCGGACGCTCTTCCTCTTTTCCAAGCTCGACCTGGGGCAGGTGCCCTTCCATTGGGAAGACGTCGACGTGGCGGCCTATTTAAAGGATTATATTGGCGAACAGACGGACCATTTCCACCAGCAAGGGCTGGACGTGACCTTCCAGTCCTCCCTGGACAAGGCCGTCATTTCTATGGACCGTCAGCAGTTCCAGCGGGTCATTGAAAATATCCTGGGCAACAGCTTGAAATATAAAGACCAGGCCGTCGGCCATCTGGCCATTATCCTGACCGATGGCGGGGAAGGGGCATACCTCCTTTCTTTTGCCGATGACGGCTGCGGCGTCGAAGAGAAGGAACTGCCGAAGCTCTTTGAAAGTTTCTACCGCACCGACAAGGCCCGGACCAATGTGGCCAAGGGAAGCGGCTTGGGCCTGGCCGTGGTCCAGCAGATTGTCCATGCCATGAAGGGAAAAATCTGGGCCCAGGCGACAGTGCCTAAGGGATTGACCATTTGCATTTCGTTACCGAAAGGGGAATCACATACATGAAACGTATCTTGATTATTGAAGACGACCAGGGCATTGCCGAATTGGAAAGGGACTACTTGGAAGCCAATGGCTTCAGTGCCGACATCGCGGTCGATGGCAAGACAGGGGAAAAGAAAGCCCTGGAAGACGCCTATGACCTCATCCTGCTGGACATCATGCTGCCCGGCCGCGATGGCTTCCAGATTTGCCGGACTATCCGCGAAACCAAGGACATCCCGATCCTCATGGTATCGGCCCGGCAGGAAGACATCGACAAGATCCGCGGCCTCGGCCTGGGCGCCGATGACTACATCGTCAAGCCCTTCAGTCCCAATGAGCTCGTAGCCCGCGTCAAAGGTCACCTGGCCCGGTATGAACAGCTCACGTCCCGCGAAGTCCATCGCGACGTCCTGCACTACGGCGACTTGGAAATCGATGAGAGCGGCCACCGCGTCTTCGTCAAGGGGAAAGAAGTGACCCTGCCCAATAAGGAATTCGAGCTCCTCTTGTTCTTTGCCAAGAATCCGGGCATCGTCTTCAGCAAGGAGACCCTCTTCGACCGCGTCTGGGGCAGCGAAGCCCTGGGGGAAACGGCGACCGTGTCGGTCCACGTCAACCGCATCCGCGAAAAAATCGAAGAGGATACGGCCAACCCCCGCTACATCGAAACGGTCTGGGGCGCCGGCTACCGCTTCCGGGGTTAGCCTGACGGAATTTTTTACGGTCCTTTCTCGTTTTGTTATCGCTCTGTTTATCTTTTATTTAACTTCCCTTCCTATACTGATACCATCAAAACGGTAACGAATAGGAAGGGGAGTTTTTATTATGTATGAATTTCGTGCAAAACAGGAAGACGTGGCCCTGTCGGTATGGCAGCGCCTGTGGCAGAAAATCATGGCTTCGCCGGCTGCCATCCTCCTGGTCCTGGCAGCCATCCTCTGTTTTGTGGCCAACCACCTGCTGGTCGTCACGGACCCTGTCGAATCGAACTATGTTCTGACGGCTAAGGAAATGCTCGCTTCTGGCGACTACTTCTCACCGCGCATCTTCGGCGATTACTGGTACGATAAACCGATTTTCTTCTATTGGGAACTCATTGCCGCCTTCAAGCTCTTCGGCATCAGTAATTTCTCGGCCCGCTTTTTCCCGGCCCTATTCGGTATGGCCGGCATCCTCCTGGCCTATGGCTTCACGGCCCGCCTCTACGATAAGAAGACGGGATTCCTGACCGGCCTCATCTTGCTGACGACGGTAGAATATTTTTACCTCTCCAAGGCCATCATTACGGATATGACCCTCTTCGTCTTTTATTCGGCCTGCCTCATGGCCTTTTACATCGCCTACAGCGAAGGCAAGCCGCGCTGGTATTACCTGGCCTACGCCTTTGCCGGCCTGGCCGTCCTGACCAAAGGGCCTATCGGCTTCTTCCAGCCCGGGCTGATCATCCTGCTTTTCCTCGTATGGCGCCGGGATCTCAAGGCCCTGCTGCACATCAAGCTCTTTTCCGGCCTGATCCTGTTCCTGGCCATCACCCTCATCTGGTATGGTCCGATGTACGCCATGCATGGCAGCGACTTCGTCAGTCAGTTCATCGGCGTCCATAACGTCCTGCGGGCTACCGTTTCCGAACATCCTCAGTTCAATGTCTGGTATTATTACAGCGCCATCTTCCTGGCCGGCTTCATCCCCTGGGTCTTCACTCTGCCCCTGGCCTGGCGCGACTATGGCCTGACCCGGAAAATCGCGGCGGCCTGGCGGGAAAAACGACTGCGCCTGCCTGCCTTGTCCATGAAGACCCAGTTCCTCATCGTCTGGGCGGCTACGATTTTCGTGACCTATCAGCTCATGGCGACGAAATACATGACCTATACCTTCCCGTATATGATTCCCCTGGCCATCGGCTTTGCGTCGTATTTGAAGAAATATGACCGCCTGGTCCTCAACATGGCCGGCATCGTCCTGGCCATTTACGTAGCCGCTACGTGTACGGTCATCGTGCCTCAGTGCCAGCAGGCTTCGGCTTATGATGCCGCCCAGGTCGTCAGCGGCCTGGCCGATAATGAAACGGCCGTCGTCACCTATGGCGGCCGCTACCCCGTATCCCTGACCTATTATTCCAATCATCCGGCTTATCGCCTGGAACAGGCTGATGACATTGCCAATAAACTGCCTGGCGGTATCAGCTGGAATGCCAAGAACGTCATGCCCTTCATGGCTATCGAAGACCTGCCGAACCATCCTAAAGTCCTGGCCGTCGTCCGCGACCGCGATGAAGCCCACTTCCTCCAGGAAGTACCGGGGAACTGGAAATGGCGCACCCAGAAAGGCGTTTGGGCCATATACCAAAAAGAAGCCGATTTGTAGCCCTCCTGAAATGGCCTTGTGACTGAATTGTAACGGCTCATGAGTATACTATGAGTAACCTAAATAAGGAGAGTGATACTTATGAAGAAGTTCAACTATATAGTACGCATGATGCTGGTTTTGGTCGTTACCTTCATGACCTTCAGCGGCGCCGCCCTGACGGCCCAGGCCGCAGGCCCCAGAGATTATCCACAGCGCTGGGAACAGCACGATGACCGCGACTATCGTCATGATGACCGCAACTGGGAAAAAGAACGGAAAGATTGGGAAAAGAACCATAAGACATCGACCCAGAAAGATGTCGACAAAGCCAACCGTAAGGCCAACATCGCCATCGGCGTGGCCGCCGTCGCCACCATCATCGCCTTGACGAAGTGAGTGGGAATAATAGTGGCTAGTGGTTCATGGCTCTCCTTATAGGAGAGCTGTCAGCGAAGCTGACTGAGAGGTTGATCTTCGTTATAGTTTGCAGTATTGAGTTTGTAGTTTGTAGAAAATTGCTTTAAATTTAAAAGCCTTCACTACAAACTACAAACTGCAAACTTAAAACTTAAAAAGGGGCTGTCGCACATGCGACAGCCCCTTTTTTCGACGAACGATGAACGACCTACGACTCTAACCGCTAACCCCTAACCGCTAACCCCTAACCGCTAACCCCTAACCGCTAACCCCTAACCCCTAGCTACGAACCACTAGCCCCTTTCAATTCTCGTCCCGTCTGTTATAATAGGGAGTGCAATTAGATTCTGTTTATAAAGGAAGTGTTTATATCATGAAATTAACGGACCGCTTGGCTGCGGCTGTATCCCTCATTCCACAGGGGGCCGTCATTGCCGACATCGGGACCGACCACGCCTATATCCCGGTCTCCGTCTGTGAGAGCGGCCACTGTCCGTCGGCCATTGCCGCCGATATCGTCCCGGGACCGCTGGCAGCGGCCGTGGCCCACGTCCGCGGTGCCGGCTTGACCGACCGCATCGACTGCCGCCTGGGTGACGGCCTGACCTGCGTCAAAGCAGGGGAAGTCGACGGCGCTGTCATCTGTGGCATGGGCGGCCCGCTGATGGTGCGGATACTCCAGACTTCCTATGCGGTCTGGCAGTCTTTGAAATTTGTCGTCTTGCAGCCCCAGAGCGATGCCGGTGCCTTGCGCCGCTACCTGTATGAGCATGGCTGGCACATCGAAGACGAACGGCTGGTCATCGACGACGGCCGCCTTTACGAACTGATGCGGGCCGTGCCGGGACAGGCCGGGGCCCTGCCGGACTGGATCTATGACATCGGTCCCGTGAACTGGCAGCGCCGCGACCCGCTGCTCAGCCGCAAGATAGACATTCTCATGGAAACAAAAGGGCACATCCTGGAAGGCCTGAAGAAGAGCCGCAAAGATGTGCACGAACGGATGGAAAAAATAGAAAGCGAATTGCGCTTCTGGAGGGAATTGAAATGGCAACTACAGTAGGTGAAATCGTCAAAGTATTGAAAGCTTGGGCGCCGTTGTCGCTCAAAGAATCGTGGGATAATCCGGGCCTGCTCATCGGCAGCCCTGACGAACCGGTCGATAAACTCATGGTCACCCTGGACGTCATGATGGGGACCGTCGATTATGCCATCGAACACGGCATCCAGATGATCGTCAGCCATCACCCGGTCATTTTCGATGGCTTGAAATCCCTGCGGACCGACACATACAGCGGCCGCATGTACCAAAAACTCCTGGCCCACCACATTTCCGTCTACAGCGCCCATACCAACCTGGATAGTGCCGACGGCGGCGTCAACGACGTCCTGGCCCGCCTCCTGGGCTTGACGGATTTGAAGGGCCTCGTCCCCGTCGCCGAAGATAAACTCTATAAAATCGCCGTCTACGTCCCGGAAAGCCATGGTGACGCCGTCCGCCAGGCCTTGGCCGACGCCGGTGCCGGCTATATCGGCAACTACAGCGACTGTTCCTTTACGGCCAAAGGCGAAGGCCGTTTCAAAGCCCATGAAGGGACGCATCCCTTTATCGGTGAAATCGGGCAAGTCGAAAAAACGGCAGAAGAACGGGTCGAAACCATAGTCCCCGAAAGCAAGCTCCGTCAGACCGTACAGGCCATGCTGGCCGCTCATCCCTATGAAGAACCGGCGTATGACCTGTATCCGCTGAAAAATGCCGGTCATCCCTTCATGATGGGCCGCGTCGGGACCTGGCCGACACCGGAACCGGCTATGGACGTCTTGAAGAAAATCAAAGGCCTCCTTCATCGCGATGCCTTGTCCTATGCCGGCGATACGGACGTCATCGTCCGCCGCGTCGCCCTTCTCGGAGGTGGCGGAGCTGGCTTCATCAAACTGGCGAGAGACGCCGGTGCCCAGCTTTACCTCACAGGTGATGTCAAATACCACGACGCCCAGGAAGCCATCCGACAGGGCATCGTCGTCGCCGACGGCGGCCACTTCGGCACCGAATCGCCTGTCGTCGCCGACCTCTGCCGACGCCTGGAACAAGCTGCCGAAGAACAGCAATGGCACATCACCTGCGAAACCGACCCGACCAGTAAGGACATGCTGCATTATATGTAAAGCGCCTTATGGCGCGCCGTTCGCAGGTCGCAGGCCGCAATGGCTCCCCTGATAGGGGAGCTGTCAGCGAAGCTGACTGAGAGGTTGATTTCCTGTCAGATAGTGCCGCTGTGAAATTCAACCACAGCCCATGCTTGTCCAATGGCGGGTTTTTACGAGCCACGAGCCACGAGCCACGGCCTTCCAAGGCGACCAGCGAACTGCGGGGCCGTCAGGCCCCATTAATTCCCATAGAAAGGAAACGTATCATGACTAAAGAAGAACATGTAAGACATTTATTAGAAGACCCGGTATATGCCATTATGGGCAACGAGGAACTCTGCCTGGGCCGTAGCAATATGGACGTCGCCAAGGAATTGATCGCGGCTGGCGTCACGATTATCCAGTACCGCGAAAAACATAAGAAATGGCGCGCCAAGTACGAAGAAGCCAAAGCCATTGCCCAGCTCTGCCACGACCACGACGTGACCTTTATCATGAACGACTCGACAGACCTGGCCATCGCCTGCGGCGCCGACGGCATCCACGTCGGCCAGGATGATGCACCGGCCCAGATCGTCCGTCAGCTCGCCGGCCCGGACGTCTTCATCGGTGTATCGACCAATACCGTCGATGAAATGAAACAGGCCCTGGCTGACGGTGCCGATTACGTCGGTTTTGGTCCCATGTTCCCGACACAGTCCAAGAAAGACGCCGACGAAGTCGTAACGCCTGAAGCCAAGGAATATGCCCTTAAATTCGACCTGCCCGTCGTCACCATCGGCGGCATCAGCCTGGCTAACATCCGCAGCCTCTACGACGAAGGTTTCCGTTCCTTTGCCATGATTTCCGCCATCGTAGGCCAAAAAGACATCAAAGGCGCCGTAGAAAAAATCCGCCGGACCTTGCGTTAGCTATAAGCGAATAGAGCTTATAGCGCCGGTCGCAGTTCGCAGACCGCCGTCCGCAATGGCTCCCCTGATAGGGGAGCTGTCAGCGAAGCTGACTGAGAGGTTGATTTCCTGTCAGATAGTGCCGCTGTGAGGTTCAACCACAGCCCATTCTTGTCCAATGGCGGGGTTTTACGAGCCACGAGCCACGAACAACGAGCCACGGCTCTTTCCTCGGATTTAGATGCGGCAGTTCTGCCGCGACAGACTCATGATTGTATTACGACCATGTATCACCTGTCATAAATGCCGGCTGTGCCCGAGATTCACGGCGGCCTGCGACCTGCGGGGCCATCAGGCCCCTGATTCGATGAACGGAATCGGCCTGCGGGCCCGTCAGGCCCTTGACTCTCATCATCAAATATGGTATCCTATACGAATGATGAGTATGAAAAGCAATCGCTAGTGCTTTTGCATTAGAGGAAAGTCCGAGCTCCGTAGGGCAAGATGCCGGCTAACGGCCGGCGAAGGTGACTTTAGGGATAGTGCCACAGAAATGTGTACCGCCACGCAAGTGGTAAGGGTGGAACGGTGCGGTAAGAGCGCACCAGCGGTGCAGTAATGCATCGGCTAGGTAAACCCCATCTGGAGCAAGACCGAATAGGGGAGGGATGAAGCGGCCCGCTGATCTTCCGGGTTGTGTCGCTTGAACATGCTGGCAACGGTATGTCTAGATAGATGATTGCTGCTGCGCAAGCAGAACAAAACTCGGCTTACTGATTACTCATCACCTTGTGAATCTAAAAGGACTGTTACACGAAGGCATAGGCCATCGTGGACAGTCCTTTTTTTATGTTTGAAAACGGCCATTTCATCACGATGAACGAAGAACGACCTACGATGAACGGACGGCGGCCTGCGACCGGCGAACTGCGGCCTGCGGGCCTTTAGGCCCTACAAGCCCTTTACATTTCCCCTTGTCCATGATATCATTTCAATAAGTGGTTTCAGATGGTAATAAACCATAATAATGAATTACCATGATAATGAATACTTAAACAAACAAAAGCGAGGGATTTAAGTTGGCATTAATCGTTAAGAAGTTCGGCGGCAGCTCCGTTGCGACACCGGACAAAATGCGGGCTATTGTACAACGAGTCTTAAAAGGCAAAAAGCCTGAAGACAAAATCGTCATCGTTGTTTCGGCAATGGGGGATACTACCGACGATTTAGTGACATTAGCAAAGCAGATTACCTCTAAGACTTACGGCCGTGAAATGGATATGCTCCTGACGACGGGCGAACAGGTCTCCATCGCCCTCATGGCTATGGCTTTCCAGGAAGCCGGCCAGAAGGCTATTTCCTTTACCGGTGCTCAGGCCGGCATCAAGACCAGCGATTCCTTTAACAAAGGCCGTATCCTGGCATTGAAACCGGGCCGCATCATGAAAGCGCTGGATCAGGGCAATATCGTCGTCGTCGCTGGTTTCCAGGGCATTACGGGCCATGGCGATATCACGACGCTGGGCCGCGGCGGTTCCGATACGACAGCCGTTGCCATTGCCGGTGCCATCCATGCTGATGTTTGTGAAATCTATACCGACGTTGACGGCGTATACACGTCCGATCCCCGTGTCGTTCCCAATGCAAGGAAAATCGAACAGATTACATACGGCGAAATGCTGGAAATGGCGAAACTCGGCGCCGGTGTCATGCAGCCCCGTGCCGTCGAAATGGGCAGCCGCTTCGGCGTCCCCATCCATGTACGCTCGACTTTTTCTGAAGATGAAGGAACTATGATACAGGAGGATTGCTCTATGGAAGTCAAACAGTATCTCATCCGCGGCGTCGCTTCGGATAAAAATGTTGCAAAAATCACCGTTTTAGGGATTCCCAATAAACCGGGCTTCGCTTATCGCGTTTTCGCTGAATTGGCAGAAAAACACGTCGACGTCGACATGATCGTCCAGAGTGTCCGCATTGCCAACGAAGGCGTAACGGATATTACCTTTACCATTGCCCGTACGGACCTGGAACAGGCCAAAGCTGTCTTTGCCAATCTGCGCAAGGAAATGCCTGTCGAAGATATCCTCATCGATGATAAGATGGCTAAAGTTTCTGTCGTCGGTGCTGGCATGGCTGGTCATCCGGGCATCGCTGCCGGCATGTTCGGTGTCCTTGGCGATAACGGCATCAATATCGAAATCATTTCCACTTCGGAAATCAGCATCACCTGCCTGATTGCAGAAGATGTCATCGACAAAGCCGTCAAAGCTATCCACGCGCACTTCTTCGACGAAGACTGAGGGGGATACATGTCTGTATTGGATAGCTTTACAGAAGAGATGTTGCAGTCTGAACTGCCCAAACGGGTCATCCTCGAACGCCTGACCCATGGCCTGGAAGTAGAAAAGCCGCCGCAGTTTGCCATTCCGGCTCCCAAATACACCTTTGAGACCAATCTGCACGGCTTCCGTTACGACTATCAACATCAGACCGTCACCATTTCCTATAAAGTAGCCCACGGCCTTCATGACGATATGACCGTATCCTTTATGACTTTCCGGGTCATCCTGGAAGGATTGGGCGTTTGTATCCGAATGCAGAAGTGGTAGTGAAATACAGAGGGGGTTGTCGCCAATGCGGCAGCCTCCTTTTTGTGGTGAAGGAGGGGAAACGCCGTTCGCAGGCCGCAGATGGCCGGCCGCAATGGCTCCCCTGATAGGGGAGCTGTCAGCAAAGCTGACTGAGAGGTTGAGAGGCATGCGTAGGGGCCGTCAGGCCCAAAAAGGAGGGGAAATGCGATGCACTGCGGAACCGATATCGTACAAATCAGCCGTATAGCGGACATGGCCGCCCGTCACGGCCGTTCCCTGGGCCGCTTTTTTACCGCACAGGAACTGGCTTATTGCCAGCGGAACGATGGTACCTGGCGGGCGGAATCGCTGGCCGGCATCTTTGCTGCCAAAGAAGCCTTATTTAAAGCTTTGGGGACCGGTTTCCGACAGGGGAAATGGACGGACGTCGAAGTCTGTCATGACTCGTTGGGAGCTCCGTATTATCAGCTCCATGGCTATTACGCCCAGGCCGTGGGCCAGGATAGCCAGCTGCCGTCCCTGTCCATCGCCCACGACGGCGATTACGCCATCGCCTTCACCGTGTTAGGGTAGAAAAAACGCAGTCCGCAGACCGCAGATGGCAGTCCGCCATGGCTCCCCTGATAGGGGAGCTGTCAGCGAAGCTGACTGAGAGGTTGATTGGCTGTCAGATAGTGCCGCTGTGAGGTTTAACCACAGCCCATTCTTGTCTAATGGCGGGATTTTACGAACCAAGAACCACGAGCCACGGCCTTTCCTCGGACTCAGATGCGGCGTTGCCGCGACAGACTCAAACTGAGAACGACGCTTCGGGAAGCCCTCAGCGCGTAGCGGGCCGCCTTTACAGGCCGGCCTCTACGGTGGCCCCGGATGGGGCAATTTTACGAGCCAATGGTTTCCCGAGGCGATGTCGTCCCTTTGAGTTTGACGCCGCGCAGCGGCACGGCATTTGAGTCCATGGCGGCCTGAGATGGCGGGGCCGTCAGGCCTCATTACACGCGCCCTTTTCAATAAAAATAGGAGAGAATTACTATGCAAAAAGTTACTACTGCCGCTCAGATGCGGAATATGGATCGGATAGCTATGCATGGCATATATGCCATTGCGCCGGCTGTCCTCATGGAAAATGCCGGCCATGCCGTTGCCGAACGGGCCGGTGCCTGGCTGGAAGGCTGGGATGGCAAGGATGTCGTCCTCTTTTGCGGCAAAGGCAATAACGGCGGCGACGGCTTCGTCATTGCCCGCCATATCTTAGCCGCCGGGGCCAGGGCCTATGTCTATGTCCTCGGGGAAGAAGCCGACTATAGCGATGAAGCGCGTCAGCACTTGCATACGCTGCAGCAGCTGGCCGACGATGAAACGTGCCTGCTCTTGCCGGCGCCGCAGTCGGAAGCTGACTGGCAGGTCCTGCAAGAACGGCTCCTCGCCTCTTCTGTCGTCATCGACGCCATGTTGGGGACGGGCTTCCACGGCAGCCTGCGCCAGCCCATTGCCTCTATCGTAGCGGAAGTCAACGCCGCTGCCGCTGCCGGTGCCGTCACGGTCATCGCCGTCGATATGCCGACTGGCGTCAACTCCGATACGGGGGCTGTCAGCAACGGTGACGACGATGAAGACGGTCCGCTCTTTGCCGATATGACCGTCACCTTTGGTGCCCTCAAACGGGGCCTGGTCCTCTATCCCGGCCGGGCTTGTGCCGGCCACGTTGAAGTCGACCCCATCGGCATGCCTGGTCCGCTGCTCATGCAGCTCGAAGAAGACCCGGCTTATTTGCTGCAGGAATCGGATATCGCTGAAATCGTCGTGCCCCGCAGCCCGGACAGCCATAAAGGGACTCACGGTACTATCGCTATCGTCACCGGCAGCAGCCAGATGGCCGGAGCCGCCCTCATGGCCGCGCATGGAGCCGTCCGCAGCGGGGCTGGCAAGGTCTTCCTCCGCGTGCCCGGTGCGACGGCGCCGTACTGCATCGGCGCCCAGCCGGAAATCATGGTCCGCGGCGTCGGTACTGGCGACCACTTCACTGCTGCTGATGCCGATGAAATCATTGCTGAAAGCAAGAATTGGTCCGTCCTGGCCATGGGCCCCGGCATGGGCCGCGACGCCGGGACGAAAGAATTTCTCCTGAAAGTCCTGGCCGCTGTGGATTGCCCTGTCGTCCTCGATGCCGATGCCCTCAACCTGCTGGCCGGAGAAAAGGCCCTCATCGCTTCGCGGGGCAGCCGGATTATCATGACGCCGCACTTGGCCGAATTTTCTCGCCTCAGCGGCCTGTCCATGACGGAAATCAAAGCGGACCCCATCGCGGCAGCCCGTCATTTTGCCTCGGAATGGAAAGTCAACCTCGTCCTCAAAGGGGCGCCGACGCTCATCGTTTCGGCCCGGACGGGGAACGTCTACATCAACTCCACGGGCAATGCCGGCATGGCCTGTGGCGGCATGGGGGACGTCCTGACCGGCATGATTGCCGCCATGACGGCCCATCAGGGCATGAGCGATTTGTGCAGTGCCGCCTGTGCCGGTGTCTATCTCCACGGATCAGCCGGCGATGCCTGCCGCAAAGCCTGTGGCCCCTATGGCTTTACGCCCATGGAAACAGCCGATGCCCTTCCCGGCGTCCTGGCTTCTTTAGAAGAAGATTTGGCCCTGCCCATTTTGCAGCAGCCCTTGATTGGAGGAAAATAAATTGAAAAAAAGAAAACTCTTTACCGCCGCCCTGGCCCTGGTCATGAGCTTCATGCTCGTCCTGGCCGGCTGTGGCAACAGCGCGTCGTCCAGCTCGTCTGGTGGGGCCAAGGCCGTCCAGTCCCTGAGTGCCTCTGACAAGGACCTGCGCATATCCGTCCTCAACGTCGGTCAGGCCGATGCGACGCTCATCCAGTATAAAGGCAAGAATATGCTCATCGATACAGGCGAAGTCGACAGCCGGGCCGATTTGGTCAAACAGCTCAAAGAACGCAAGGTCAAGGATATCGACATCATCGTCATCACTCATCCCCACGGCGACCACCTGGGCGGCATGGCGGAACTGTTCAAGGACTTCAAAATCAAGCAGATCTATGACAATGGCCAGAGTGCCAATACGGCCATGTACCGCAATTACCTGAAGAACATCAAGGCCAAGAATATTGCTTATAAGACCTTGAAAAAGGGCGATACCTTCACCCTGGGTGATGACGTCACCTTTACCGTCCTGTCGCCGGGCACGCCTTTCACTAAAGAAAATACCCAGAGCGTTTCTGAAAGCGGCCTGACCAATGACAATTCCATCGTCTGCAAGATGACCTATGGCCAGTTCTCCATGATGTTTACTGGCGATGCCCAGAAAGAAGTCGAAGAAAAGATCCTCAAGGACTATAAACCAGCTGACCTCAAAGCAGACGTCCTCAAAGTCGGCCATCACGGCAGCAAGACCTCGTCGTCCGACGCCTTCGTTAAAGCCATAGCCCCGAAAGCGGCAACCATTTCCTGCGCCGCCGGCAACCAGTACAAGTTCCCGCATGAACCGACGCTGAAGACCTTGCAGAAATACAACGTCGAAGTCTATCGCACTGACCGCAACGGCGTCATCACCATTACCACCGACGGCTCGTCATACAGCATTGAAAAGGAGCATTGATATGAAAAAAGAACTCGTCGGCAGCATCGACCGCATAACCGAACAGACAGCCTACATCATCCTCAACGACGATGAACACGAACTCCAGTTCCCACTGGAACTCTTGCCAGACGGCGCCGATGAAGGCATGGCCTTCACTATCACCATCGAACGCAACGAGGAAGAAGAAAAACGACTGGCCGAAGAAATCGAGGCCTTGAAAGAAGGCCTCTCCCAATAGGGAGAGGTTTTCTTTTTGCTCTTCCCAGGATTCACGGCGGGCTCGCCACGTGCGAGCCCCTACGGAATCGCATACAGGCGATGGGAATGAGTGCAGGCCGCAAAAAAATACACGGCCAGCGGGGCCGTCAGGCCCCTTATATATATTCCCTAACACGTTTTACTAAACACACATAATGCATGAAAATAAATAATTACTACAGGAGGTAATTTTATGATTGGGTATAAAAAAATCGCAGTCATCTTGGCCGTTTTTTCGGCTATGGGGCTGGCTGTTCAAGGTCAGGAAAATGGCGATAGCATCGCGCTTTCTACGAATGTACACACGTCTTTGCCGGCTTTGGCACCGGCAGCGTATCGCGGTCATTTCTGGCGTATCGATGCGGAAAATGATGCCTCGCTGCCTCGTAATTTCCGCACTTGTCAATCGCCTTTTCATGCGGTAGAACATAAATATGCATCGGAAGTCGATGCGTCTTATGTTCCGTCCCGGAAGGGCTTGGATGACTTGCGTATTTCCGGATCCGGCCAGTTTTCGGCCCGCCAGTTCGACGCCCTCGTCCATGAGCTGCGGAAAAAGACCAAGGGTCCTATTTATGACGTCGACTTGCGCCAGGAGTCACACGGCTTTTTTGACGGTACGGCCGTCAGCTGGTATGGCCGTCATGATTGGGGCAATATCGGCAAGTCCCAGGCCGAGGTTCTCATCGATGAACAGCAGCGCTTGCAGGCCGCTTTGGGGACAGACGTCACGGTCTACGACCAGGGGAAAGGCGATTTGCCCGTTCATCCTCAGATTATGACCGTACGACGCGTCCAGACGGAACAGGAATTGGCAGAAAGCAAAGGCGTCCACTACGTCCGTCTGGCCAGCACGGATCACCTTTGGCCGACGCCGGACGAAATCGACCGTTTCCTGGCCTTCGTCCGTACCCTGCCAGACGACGCCTGGCTCCATTTCCATTGCGAAGCCGGAGTCGGCCGGACGACGGCTTATATGGTCATGTACGATATGATAAAGAATCCCGACGTACCTTATCGGGATATCGTCTATCGCCAGTATGAAATCGGCGGCAACTACACGCCTCACGACGTGCTCCATCCCAAACGGGGCGATTGGAAAGGACCGTATTATCATGAAAAACACGAAATGGTGTCATTATTTTATCAGTATGTACAGGACCAGACGAAACAGGGATGGAGCCAGTCATGGTCACAATGGTTACAGAATAAAAGAATGAGAGTCAATAACGTTTATAATGATAACGACATATAAAACGATAAGAAATGTATAAATAACCATTTACAAAATTTTTATGCAAAAATAAGCTTTAGGGAATCAAAAAATAAGATTAAAAAATGGAAGCTGAATGGCGCTGTTAAGCCAATCTTTATTTTGCTAAAACTGAGTTACAGATATGGAGTTTTGACAAGCTTCAGGAAAAGTTGTATAATAATCGCAACAGGTGTGGTGCGGATGCAGGCAACACCTGCGGAAAGAGCAAAAAAACAGTACATTTTTCAAGGCAGTAAAAGAGAGGAAACTAGGACAACTCGCCAATGAACCCTTGGAAAAAATACGTTTCGGCGCTCGCTAGTAACGGTGTAAGACTTTACGAAACTTATTTTTATTGGAAAAGGGGTAATTCTCATGAAATCCAAAGTATTAGCAGCTCTCGTAGCAACTATGGCTGTTGGCGCAACCTGCGCATTCGCAGCTAACCCGTTCGTCGATGTACCGTCTGACAGCTGGGCTTACAAATCCGTCGTAGAATTGGCTGACGCTGGTATCATTCAGGGTGTTGACGGCTCTTACTTCCAGGGCAACCGTAACATCACTCGTTATGAAGCCGCTGAAATGGTCGCAAAAGCTATGGCTCACATGGACAAAGCTTCTGTCGAACAGCGCGCCCTCATCAACAAACTCGCTGACGAATATGCTGACGAACTCAACAACCTCGGCGTTCGCGTAAGCGCTTTGGAAAACCGCGTTGGCAACGTTAAATTGACCGGTGATGCTCGTATCCGTTATCGTTACATGAGCGATAATAACAAACTTGCTGATACAAAAGATCAGGCAGGCAAGAAAAATGATAACTCTTGGGATTATCGTGTTCGTATCCGTGCTAATGCTCAAGTCAACGACCGTACGAAAGTTACTTATGGTATCAGCTCGGATAACAAGAACTTTGCTGATAATGCTAAAGCCACTGACGAAAACGATGATATCTTTACGGATGTTGCTAAAGTCGATTACAACTTCGGCGGCAATAACTGGAACCTCAGCGTCGGCCGTGACTCCCTCTACATCATTGGTGGTCCTCGTGCTTATGGCTACAACTACGGCGATGTCTTCGACCGCGCTGAATTGAAGTACCAGAACGATAAATTCGCTGCTACGGCTGGCTATGGTAAATTCAAAGCCGGTGATATTGCTGGCGAAGTCAAGACAGATGATAACGATGGTCTCGAAGGCACGAAGACTGGTTACGGTGAATTAGAAGGCTTCTTCGGCGGCGGCCGTGCGGCTGGTTCGGCTATCGGTGTTTATTACAATGACTTCAGCGCTAATGATGCAACTCGTGATGGCAAGGCTGATGACCTCTGGGGTGCATATTTAAGTGCTAACTTTGGCAAATGGAATGCTTTGTTTAACTATGAAAACGTAGGCTATGATAAAGATATTCAGACTGCCAATGGTAAAGACGACAGTGCTAACGTTTGGATTGGCAAGTTGACTTATGGTAAAGCCAATATTGCTACGCCGAAGTCCTGGGATGCTTGGGTTGAATACCTCAATGCTGAAGACGGTGCCTTCATCGGTGGTTCCACCAACTCCTGGCGTTTTGCTCACCAGATGGACAACATCGAATCCTGGGGCGTCGGTGCTGATTACACCTTCGCTAAGAATGCTATGTTCCAGGTTATGCAGTCCTTCGGTACCAAGACTAAAGACGGTAACGCAGAAGATCCGGAAGAACAGACACGCGCTCAGTTCGTATTCGCATTCTAATCTCTCCCTGTACGGACAGATTGCCAAAGACCACTCAGCAATGGGTGGTCTTTTTTTATGTATATTCCTAATCGGTATAATACGTAAAACGTGGCTTATTTATGCCCTTTATAGGACTTTTTATTATAGCAGAAACTTACGGGATTTTGACAAAAGTTACAAAATACGGTATAGTGAAAAAGAACTAGTGTAGTGCATTGCAGGTATACTAGTGAAAAGAGGTACGAAGAAACAGACGGTCTGAGGCAGTAAAAGAGAGGAAACTAGGATAACTCGCCAATGAACCCTCAGAAAATATGTTTCTGTCTCTCGCTAGTAACGGAGTAAGACTTTACGAAACTTATTTTTATTGGAAAAGGGGTAATTCTCATGAAATCCAAAGTATTAGCAGCTCTCGTAGCAACTATGGCTGTTGGCGCAACCTGCGCATTCGCAGCTAACCCGTTCGTCGATGTACCGTCTGACAGCTGGGCTTACAAATCCGTCGTAGAATTGGCTGACGCTGGTATCATTCAGGGTGTTGACGGCTCTTACTTCCAGGGCAACCGTAACATCACTCGTTATGAAGCCGCTGAAATGGTCGCAAAAGCTATGGCTCACATGGACAAAGCTTCTGTCGAACAGCGCGCCCTCATCAACAAACTCGCTGACGAATATGCTGACGAACTCAACAACCTCGGCGTTCGCGTAAGCGCTCTGGAAAACCGCGTTGGCAACGTAAAACTCACCGGTGACGCTCGTATCCGTTACATCCACCAGAGCGAAGGCGACCGTGTAAAGGATAGAACTAAACAGCAGGTTGCAAAAGATACTGATGTTGTTAATAAAGCAACAAAAAATGATGATTCCTGGTCCTACCGTGTCCGCGTCCGCGCCAATGCCCAGGTCAACGACCGCACGAAAGTAACCTACGGTATCAGCTCGGATAACAAGACTTTCTCTGATAACGGCAAAGCATCGGATGAAGATAACGACATCTATACGGATCTCGCTAACGTCGATTACAACTTCGGCGGCAATAACTGGAATCTCCTCGTAGGCCGTTATGAATACGACATGGGCAATGGTCACGGCTATGGCTTCCTCTATGGCGATACCTTCGACGGTGCTCAGTTGCAGTATCACAACGACAAATTCGCTGCCACCGCTGGCTACGGTAAATTCAAAGTAAGTGACTTGGCTGGCACAGCTGACCAAGATGGCGTTAAAACCGGTTACGGTGAATTAGACGGCTTCTTCGGCGGCGGCCGCATGGCTGGTTCGGCAGTTGGCGTTTACTACAACGACTACACTGTTTCCGGTGGTACTCAGAATGCTAAACCGGGCGCAGAACGTTTAGGTGATGGCTTCCGCTTCGATGATTCCTGGGGCGCATATGCCAGCGTCAACTTCGGCAAATGGAATGCCCTGGCTAACTACGAAAAATACAATAGCAGCAAGGACAATGATTCCAATATCAATGGTGGTAATGATCCCGAAGTTTGGGTTGGCCGCCTGACCTACGGTGCTGCCAACTTCGCTACGCCGAAATCCTGGGATGCCTGGGTCGAATACCTCAATGCCGACAACGGCTTTGCTGATAAAGATGGCAACTTCATCGGTTCTACTTATGGCTGGAGAAACGATAGCCTCTTGAACAACGTTAAATCTTGGGGCGTTGGCGTAGATTACACCTTTGCTAAGAACGCTCAGTTCCAGATCATGCAGTCCTTCGCAACCAGTGCAAAAGACGGCGATGCTGATCCGGGCGAAGAAACACGTGCTCAGTTCGTATTCGTATTCTAATCTCTCCTTTCACAGGAAGATTACAAAGACCACTCAGAAATGGGTGGTCTTTTTTTGCACAAAAATAAAAGGCCGCAGGCCGCAAAAAAACACGGCCAACGTCCATGTGCGTAGGGGCCGACCTTTTAACCTCTCAGACCGCCTTTGGCGGCCAGCTCCCCTATAAAGGGAGCCTTGTGCGGCCCGCTGCGATATTCGACCACGGCCCATTCGGTTTTGATGGTATGTTTTTTGATTACGAATAACACGCCACGGCCTTTCCTTGGACTCAGATGCGGCGTTCCGCCGCGACAGACTCATGATTGTATTACGACCATGCGCCGTCCGCCATAAATTCCGGATATGCACAGGATTCAGGCGGGCCGCCCGTTGGGACGGCCCCTACGGTATCGCAGCCAGGCGATGAAAAAAGAGCGTGGTCTGCAGGCCACAAAAAAACACGGCCCATGGCCGAACTGTAGGGGCTTCCCGTGCCTTTTCAGTCCGTCAGGTCATGACTGTAAGGAATGGCAAGACGGCTGGTGAAACGGACCGCAGTAGAGGGGAAGCCCGCCAGAGAGATTTCATCACAGCCCATTCGAGTATAATGGCAGGTTTTTACGAGCCACGAATAACGAACCACGAGCCACTATTTTTTCACGAGCCGAGGGTCACTCGAGGCGATGTATTCAATTTGAGTTTGTTGCCGCGAAGCGGCATCTGAGTCCAAGGCGGCCTGCGAACAGCGGGGCCGTCAGGCCCCATATTCGATGAACGACGAACGACCTACGATGAACGGTCTTTTCCCCGGCCGATAGGCCCCAACATTAACATTTCCTTAAATATTAGGAGATTTGGCTCAAAACAATTAGAAAACGATTAAGTTTTCCGGGACCGTCCTTTTTCTGTTGTATCATGGAGGTAGGATATATCCTACTCGTTCTGTTTCATGCTATAATAAAGAAAGGAATGGTGAATCTGTTGAAAAA
>ERZ838483.866-NODE-866-length-33066-cov-4.074248_pt1 | contig 33066 bp, 30 predicted proteins | sample MGYA00519939_ERZ838483 | MGnify/ENA primary metagenome ERZ838483 (study PRJEB31850, sample SAMEA3708836) | human gut metagenome | biome: human gut; feature: human-associated habitat; material: faeces | place: China | collected 2014 ... | reverse complement strand
AAAAACGCTCATCGAAAGGGCGAATCCCTCTTGACAGAACTATAGGAACACCCCCCAGCGCACGCCAGGACGAAAACCGGGCTCCGGAGCGTTAATCGAGCCGACCATCGGACTTCGGAATGCTAGCCAAGCCGAGTACCAAGTTCCCGTGGCATTATCCAAGCCGAGTACCAAATTCCCAAAGCATTAGCCGAGCCGAGCAGCGAGTTCCCACTGCGAAGAATCGTCAATCTTGTCCATCCGTGGTCAAAATTGACGATTCTTCGCAGCCTCAAGGCCAAAACACGCGATTATTTGCGCTACCGGAAAGCCCATACGCGAACAACCGGCAAAATCGTCCATTTCTCACTTCCGATACCGCGAAAAACCGTCTGTTTTGACCGCCAGCGACCAAAACCGACGGTTTTTCGCATCGCGCACCCTACACGACAGCCCATTCCCATGCCCAACAAGCAGCACTCCCGTCATCGATCTCGGTGATGGACGACTTCTTCGCCAGGCTTGAGAACACTGATAACAGGAATCGGGTTCTATCACCATCGCGACTGATCTGGCGTGACGATTCCCGAATTCTGCCGCATTCTCGACGCCTACCTCAGGCATTAGAATGAGCGAAGGTCGAAGGAGAAGCTGGGCTGGCCGAGCCCGATGCGACACCGCAGGAGCCTGGGGCTGGCTGCATAACCGGTCCGAAGAAATGCCCGCATACCCATATCACAACTATCTTGCGCAAACCTTGCCGATTCCTTACGCAAGCCTTGCCGATCCCTTCCCTGATCCCTACCAAAACCTTCCCCATTCCTTACACCGCAAAATTCTCAATCTATCTGGGGAAATACTCTGATACCTTAGATTGCATGACCATTGTGATCTCACATATTTCAGCAATCGAGTACTGGCTTGCGCACGAATCGATCAAGCCCAAGGCCACGTCTGCCCATGCAGCAACCGAACTTCCGTCCGCGGGTCCCACCATCGATGACCGCCGCCGCGCCGAGCAGCTTCTAAAACAGTGCGCCAGCATCCCGTTGCATATCGCTGCCACGAAACCACTCCATAACAGCACGCGCTTCCGCTGCCACGTTTGGTCCCCGCCCGTAGCACGGGCGCTCTATAGAATCGCAGATGACGTTTACGTTTGCTCTCCCGAACTCGCCTTCGTCCAATCGGCGACTGCGCTCGACAAGATCGATACCGTGCGTTTAGGGTGCGAATTGTGCGCAACGTATTCCATCGACCGCCAGGCACGCGGAGGGTTCTTTCAGCGCAATGCCATCACCACGCGCGAAAAGCTCGGCGCGATCGTTTGCGAAAACCAGGGGGCAAACGGAATCAAAACCGCACGATGGGCGCTCGATCACGTGCTCGACCGATCAGCGTCACCTGCCGAGACGAAAGTTGCGCTCGCCCTTACGCTCCCCTGCAAAATCGGCGGAATGGGACTCCCTCAGCCTTCGCTAAACCGCTTCATCCCGCTCAACGCAGCAGAGCAAAAGGCGCTCAATAGAAGCTATTTCCTTTGCGACCTCTATTGGGAGCAAGCAAAGCTCGCCATTGAGTACGACAGCGATGCCGAACACTCCGGATCCGAGCGCATCGCCTCGGATGCCGCACGAAGAAATGCGCTGCTCAGCCTGGGAATCACGGTCATCACCGTGGGAAACCAAACGTTTCGCGACAGGTCGGAATTCAAAAGGGTCGGCGCAACTGTCGCGCGGCTTCTCGGAACGCGCATCAGGCCGAGGAGCGAACACTACGACCGTCGGCAAATCGAGCTTCGCAAGCGTCTGAGCAGCCAACCGATTTGGGAAAGCGCCCGTTATAGCGAGTAGCGCCGCTGCGGGCAAGATCGCCGCGCCAGCGCCATCGCGGGCGAGGACGCCGAGCCAGCGCCGATTTGAAGAACCCACATGAACGAGGTTCCGCGCAAGTCCAGGCAAGCAAACTATAAGAGGTTTTCCGCTTTCCGCCGAAGTGCATACGCCGCTTTCGCATTCGACGCGCGCGGCACAGCGTAGGTCGCCTACAGCGAGCTTTTCGACAAACTAGTTTGTCGATGCAGCGAATCCGACAGGCGAGGGCTCTGCCGCACCCATCAGCCAAGGGCGCCGCCGTACCCAGCGGGCGAGGACACTGCCATAGCCGACAGGCAAGGACGCTGCCGCACCCAACAGTCATCCATGTGCTGCGACCATCAAGCGCACGTACTTTCCCCAGGCAAACGAGCGCCTAGATTGTGCGCCATCTAACCTTGCCAGACAGTAACGTCACAAGCGCGAAAACGAAACTGCCGCAGCAAGCGATCCCTGCTCAACAAGCGAACGAACACGCCGGGGCGACGGATTCGCAGATTCGCCCAGACAAGAACCGTTCATTTTGTCCCTCGGCGGCCAAAATGAACGGTTCTTCGCCGCTGAGTAGACCAAAAGAAACGATTATTCGCGCCGCGCCCCCCATTCGTACGAAATACCGTCCAAATTGTCCATCCCGCGCCTCGGGAAACGCAAAGAATCGCTCGTTATGTCCCGCAGGGGCCAAAACGAACGATTCTTCGCAATTCATACCCCGCGACCAACATACGCCCCGCTTCGCGCCAGCGTTCAACTTGCGAGAAGCGGCCACCGAGCCTGGCGCGCCGGTTCCCCCATGGGGTCGCGCGGCCGCTAATCGGCCTCCCCCTGCGCATCGCGCACCATACCCATGGCCGAATGCGCATCGGGCACCTGGGGCTGCGCGGGCGCAGGCGCTGCCGCATCCAGGTCGTCGAGCATGGTGCGCGCCTCCTTGAACTGGCGCGCCAGCTCCTCCATGGGGTCTCGCCGCTCCTGCTGCGCGCGCACCGACCCCTCGGTGATGGCCATGGCGCACGCCACCGCATCGGTATGCGTGTACGACAGCGAAAGCGGCAGCTCCCGCACGCCGAGCGCCTGCGCCACCTGCTTGGCGCGCCCGGTGAGCACAGCGTACGGTCGGCCCTTCGACGTTCGGCGAACCTCCACATCGCGCACGCCGATGCCCTGGGAGAAGCCCGTGCCCAACGCCTTGAGCACCGCCTCCTTCGCCGCGAAGCGCGTGGCGTAATGGACGGCCGGCTGCGCGGTGGCGTCGCAATAGCGGCACTCCTCGGCGCTGAACACCTTGCGCGCGAACGCGGGGGACCGCTTGAGGATCTTGCGCATACGCTCGATCTCCACGATGTCAACGCCCAGGCCCACGGCCCCCTCGACGGCGCCGAACGCAGCTTCCACCTGCGACGATGCGCTGTCCTGCCGGCCCTCGCCCGCTACTTTCGCGTCCTCGACCACAAGCGACCTCCCTGTAAAGCAAGCGGGCGCCCGAATGGCGCCCGCACCAACGTTGCCCTTATTGTACGCGAACCTACTCCACCGTCACGCTTTTCGCCAGATTGCGCGGCTGATCGACATCGCAGCCACGGGCCACGGCGATGGCGCGTGCGAGCAGCTGCAGCGGCACGCTGGCCGTGATGGCCGAGAACGCGTCGCGCACCTTCGGGATGTAGATGACGTGATCGGCATGCTTGCGGATCTCCTCATCGCCCTCGGTGGCGATGGCCACCACCATGGCGCCGCGCGCCTTGCTCTCCTGCAGGTTGGACACCAGCTTGTCGTAGACGGGGCTCTTCGTCGCCACGGCGATGACGGGGAAGCCCTCGTCGATCAGCGCGATGGGGCCGTGCTTCATCTCGCCGGCCGGGTAGGACTCGGCGTGCAGGTAGCTGATCTCCTTGAGCTTGAGGGCGCCTTCGCGGCTGACCGCCGCGCCCATGCCGCGGCCCACGAACAGCGCGCTGCGGGCATCCTTGCACGCCTGCGCCGCCTCCTCGACCGCCGGGCCGCACTCGGCCAGGATGCGCTCGACCTGCTCGGCGGTGTCGGCGAGCTCGCGGAACAGCAGACGGATCTGGTTCATCTTCAACTTGCCCTTGACCTGCGCCAACAGCATGGCAAGCAACGTGAGCGAGACCACTTGGCCCAGGAACGACTTCGTGGAGGCCACGGCGATCTCCTTGTTGGCCTTCGTGTAGATGACGCCGTCGGACTCCCGCGCCACGGGGCTTCCAACCACGTTGGTGATGCCGAACACGCGCGCGCCCTTCACGCGGGCGTCGCGGATGGCCGCCAGCGTGTCGGCCGTTTCGCCGGACTGGGACACCGCCACCACGAGCGTGGTGGGCGTGATGATGGGGTTGCGATAGCGGAACTCGCTTGCGACCTCGCACTCGCAGGGGATGCGCGCCCAGCCCTCGATGAGGTTCTTCGCGATAAGGCCGGCATGGTAGCTGGTGCCGCACGCGATGATGTAAACACGGTCGATGAGGTTGAGCTCTTCAACGGAAAGGTCCAGTTCATCGATGGAAAGAGCACCGCCCACCAGACGGCCCGCCAGCGTGTCGCGGATGACGCGCGGCTGCTCGTGGATCTCCTTGAGCATGAAGTCGGGGTATCCGCCCTTCTCGGCCACGTCGAGGTTCCAGTCAACGTGCGTGACCCGGGGATCTTCGATGACCTGGCCGGCGGCGGTGTAGTACGTCACGCCCTCGGGCGTGAGCTTGGCCAGCTCGCCGTCGTTCATGACAACCACGTCGCGCGTGGCGTCGATCATGGCGATGATGTCGCTGGCAACATAGGCGCCTTCCACGCCCTGGCCCACCACCAGCGGGGAGTCCTTGCGCGTGGCCACGATGGTGCCCGGCTCGTCGGCGGACACGACGGCCAGCGCATAGGCGCCCACCAAACGCTCGCATGCGGCACGAACGGCGGACAGCAGGTCGGGCGCGCCGTCGCGCAACGCCTGCTCGATCAGATGCGGCACCACTTCGGTGTCGGTGTCGCTGGTGAAGGAATGCCCCGCGGCTTGCAGCTCCTCGCGCAGGTCGGCGAAGTTCTCGATGATGCCGTTGTGCACCACGGCGACGCGGCCGTCGCAGCTGGTGTGCGGATGGGCGTTGGCCTCGCTCGGGCGGCCGTGCGTGGCCCAACGCGTGTGGCCGATGCCGCACGTGCCCTCGAAGTCGAAGTGCCCCAGCGTATGGGCCAAGCTGGAAACCTTGCCCTTGCGGTGCACCACCTCAAGCTTGCCATCCTGGTAGATGGCCACTCCGGCGCTATCGTAGCCGCGATACTCAAGGCGCGACAGGCCCTCGATTAGGACGCCCTGCGCCGGGCGCGTGCCCGTGAAACCGACGATTCCGCACATGCGATTGCTCCTCACAGGTAGGTTGCGGCCCGAGGGCACCGCACGGCGGGCGCGAACGCTCAAAGCCGAGCTGCCTGATCGGGCTTTTCATCGCGTACATGGTAGGGCAGCGTCCGGCGCGCGCGCCAAGGCTGCAGACAATCTCTAGCGCGCACGCCGTTCGCCCCGCGCACGGTGCCGCTCGCAGCAAGCAAGCACATGCACGGCAACGCAGCGTCACCCCTCCCCGAAAGCGCCAGCTTCGCCTCGCTCACGGGTAGCGGCAAAGTCAACGAGAGCCGCTGCGGCGCCCCGAATCCTCGGGAGCGCAAAGGCGCCGCGTGCCTTGGCACGCAAGCCTTCAGGCTCGTGCGAAAACGGGGTCCCGCAGCGGCCCGCAACGTCGGGCTGTTTCGCCGTTCGGCAGAACGGCGAAACAGCTACACTTCGGCGATCACCTCGACTTCGACTAGGGCGCCCTTGGGAAGCTTCGCCACGCCCACGGCGGAGCGGGCCGGGCGGGCATCGCCGAAGGACTTGGCGTACTCGGCGTTGAACGCGGCGAAGTCGTCGATGTCGTCCAGGAAACACGTGGCCTTCAGCACGTGGTCGAAGTCGGTGCCCGCCTCGGCCAGGATGGCGGCCACGTTCTTCATGACCTGCGCCGTCTGCTCCTCGATGGTGGTGCCGACAAGCTCGCCGGTCTCCGGGGACAGCGCGATCTGGCCGCTGGCGAACAGCAGGTTGCCGCACACGCGGCCCTGCACGTAGGGGCCGATGGCCGCGGGGGCGTTCGGGGTGGCGATGACCTTCATGATGGTCGTCCTTTCCGGGGCTTTGCGCCCCAACATGCGCGCTTATGCGCGCGGAACGGCAGCGCTTTGCACGCTTCGCCCCGAGCTGCCACATGGGCCGCACGGGGACGTAGCGCCAACCGTCCGGAAACCGGACAGCATCTTCGCACCCTTCCCAAGCCTTAAACCTAGGCAAAGCGTCGAATTTTGTCGCGCTGATATGGAACCTCCCCATTGTAGCGCTCGCACGGCTATGATGTTCACCGACACTAAACCGCCGCGAACCGAAAACAAAAGGGGTGAAACTATGCTGACGTTGGACGCATTCGAAGAAGCCGCAGCCAAAGTCAAGGAAGTTACACAGGAGACGAAGCTTATTGAAAGCCCCTACTTCAGCGAGATTTCCCGCAACCGCGTGTTCTTCAAGCCCGAGAACATGCAGCGCACCGGTGCCTACAAGGTGCGCGGCGCCTACTATAAGATCAGCACGCTGACCGACGAGGAACGTGCGCACGGTCTGATCACCGCTTCCGCCGGCAACCACGCGCAGGGCGTCGCCTACGCCGCGCAGCATTACGGCGTCAAGGCCACCATCGTCATGCCCACCACCACCCCGCTCATCAAGGTCGAGCGCACCAAGGCCCTGGGCGCCGACGTGGTGCTGGCCGGCAACGTCTACGACGAGGCCTACGAACACGCGCTCAAGCTTGCCGAGGAGAACAGCTACACGTTCATCCACCCCTTCAACGACCTGGGCGTCGCCACGGGCCAGGGCACCATCGCCATGGAGATCGTGCAGGAGCTGCCGCTGGTCGATTACATCCTGGTGCCCATCGGCGGCGGCGGGCTTGCCACGGGCGTCTCCACGCTGGCCAAGCTGCTCAATCCCCACATCAAGGTCATCGGCGTGGAGCCCTCCGGCGCCGCATGCATGAAGGCCTCCCTTGAGGCGGGCCACGTGGTGAAGCTGCCGCGCGCCAACACCATCGCCGACGGCACCGCGGTGCTCGAGCCCGGCGACAAGATCTTCCCCTACATCCAAGAGAACCTCGACGGCATCATCACCGTCGATGACGACGAGCTGATCGCGTCGTTCCTGGATATGGTCGAGAACCACAAGATGGTCGTGGAGAACTCCGGCCTGCTCACCGTGGCCGCCCTTCGCCACCTGGACTTCCAGGGCAAGAAGGTCGTCTCCATCCTCTCCGGCGGCAACATGGACGTCATCACCATGTCCTCGGTGGTGCAGCACGGCCTGATCCAGCGCGACCGCATCTTCACCGTGTCGGTGCTTCTGCCCGACCGCCCCGGCGAGCTGGTGCGCGTGGCGCAGGTCATCGCCGACAACAAGGGCAACGTCATCCGCCTGGACCACAACCAGTTCGTCACCACGAACCGCCAAGCCGCCGTGGAGCTGCGCGTCACCATCGAGGCGTTCGGCACCGACCACAAGCAGCAGATCGTCAAGGCGCTCGAAGGCGAAGGCTTCCGCCCGAAGCTCATCAACGCGCATCTGTAAGGCAAACCCGGAGAGGGAATGAAGCTGCCGCATAAAACCCCTCGCCCTACAACCGCATACGCAAATCGCACAACGCGCAGGCCCCTGACCGGTTTCTTTCGGGATTCGATTGGTTGGGGGTTTGCGCGTTTTCCCGTTTTGCACAGGGAAAACGCCGACGGGCTTCTCGAAGGGGCCTAGGAAGAAAGAACAGCATGGAAACCGCACTCATCAAAGTATTCGCCTTCGTCTGCATCATCATCGCAGGCTACTGGATGGGCCACACCGGCAAGCTCGGCAACATGCCCGGTGAGTTCGTGTCGAAGATCGTGTTCACGTTCACGCTGCCTTGCGCGGTGCTGCACGCGTTCGGCGCTGCCGACTTCTCGCCGGAGATGCTGCTGCTCGTGCCCCTCGGCTTCGCCTTCGCCTTCGGCGCATACCTGGTCACCTTCGCCATCACCCCGCGCGCCAAACGCAGCGAACGCGCGTTTTACCTGCTCAACGCCTGTGGATTCAACCTGGGATGCTTCGCGCTGCCGTTCGTGCAGGCCATCTTCTCGCCCACTATGGCCGTGGCCACCTGCCTCTACGACGCCGGTAACGCGTTCATGATGGCCGGAGGTTCCTATGCGCTCACCGGCCTGATCGCCGGAGGCTCGCGCATCGAGCATCCGGTGCGATTCGTCGCCAAGCGCCTGTTCTCCAGCCTGCCCTTCGACACGTACCTGCTGATCATCGTGCTGTCGGTGGCGGGAGTGCGCCTGCCCTCCGAGCTGGTGGCCTTCACCGAGCCCATCGCCAATGCCAACTCGTTTCTGGCGATGTTCATGCTGGGGCTCATGATGAGCTTCTCGGTCTCGCGCGAACGCATGGCGAAGGTGGCCCGCCTGGTAGGTTTGCGCGCAGCGTTCAGCGTGGTGCTGACCTGCATCGTTTGGCTAGCACTTCCGGTCGATGACGTTATGCGCGCCCTGCTCACGCTGCTGGTATGGAGCCCGGCAAGCGCGCTTGCGCCTATGTATACCCAGATGTCGGGCGGCGACGGCGGCCTGGCCGGCTTCGCGAACGCCCTCACCATCATCCTTGGCGTGATCGCCGCCACCCTCATCGCGCTGACGCTGGTGTAGCGGGTTGCGTGCGGGGGAGGCACCGGTCCGCCCGCCGGCGCCTTGCGAACCGGCGCCGCTTCCCCGCCGTGCCCGCCTTCGGCGAAAAATCTTTTGCGAAGATTCCCCAAATATGTTGACTGCGATTTACTTATGCTTACTATGTTAGCCACGGATTACATGAATGGGAAGGAGCCGCTATGATCATAGGCGCATCAGGTGCGAGGCCGAGCCGCACCGCCGATCTTGAGCGCAAGCTGGTGCACCACTGCTCCCCTGCGCTTGCCGGGCTGAAGCCGGCGAACATGTTCGTATACCGCAAAGGCGCCGACGCCGGCGAAAACCCCGACGGAAGCGCCGCGCTCAGCGCCCTCGACTCAACCAAGTTCGCCCATGATCTGGGCATCTGCCGCAAAAAGCTCGAGCCGTGCGGAGTGCGTATCGAGATATTGGCACGGCGAAAGACCGGTTTGTTGTTGTACGTGTACCGTCCAACCATGCTGAGGGAACACCTTGCGCAGCCCGAGGTGTTCCGCTATCTGCAAGACGAGGGCTACGACCCCTCCGACCTTTCCGCCTGCATCGCCAAGCTGCACCGCCGCATCTGCGGAACCGACCTGGCCGCCACGCTTTCCGGCAGCTGTGCGTTCCCGCACGAGATCGGGTTCTTCCTGGGCTACCCCTACGACGACGTGGTGGGCTTCATCGAGAACAAGGGCGAGAACAGCCTGTGCAGCGGCTGCTGGAAGGTATACAGCCGCGCCCGCGATGCGCAGGCGTGCTTCTGCTGCTACAAAACCTGCACCGCCGCCTACGAGGACCTGTTCGACGAGGGCGTGCCCATCGACTGCCTTGCCTCCATCGACGAGAACTTCCCCGCTCAGGAGGCGTTCGCGGCAGCGGTGTAACCTGCGCCCGTAGACGCGAAAGGCTCGCAAACGCGCAAACGCCGCAAGCATGGAACGCCGGCGCCGGAACGCACCCTTGCCGCATTCGCGCCGAACGGTCGACGCGCTCGCCCGAAGCGCCTCGACCGTTCGGCACAAGACCGACGCTTCCCTTGCAAACGAAAGGATATGCAGATGAGCAAAGTAGCAGTGGTGTACTGGAGCGGCACGGGCAACACCGAGGCCATGGCAGATCTGGTGGCGCAGGGCGTGCGCGCGGCGGGCGGTACCGCCGACCTGGTGCAATGCAACGATTTCAGCGCTGACCGCATCGGTGACTTCGACGCGTTCGCCTTCGGCTGCCCGGCCATGGGCGACGAGGAGCTTGAGGACACCGAGTTCTTGCCCATGTACGACGAGGTCGAACCCGCGCTGTCCGGCCAGAAGGTGGCCCTCTTCGGCTCCTACGATTGGAACGACGGCGAATGGATGGAGCTGTGGGAGCAGCGCGCCGACGAGGCCGGCCTGAACGTGGTTGACAGCGTCATCGCCAAGGATTACCCCGACGATGACGCCGCCGCCGAGTGCATGCGCCTAGGCGCGTTGCTGGCATAACGCGGCTTACGATCCCCGGCGGTTCGCGAAACCTCCGATCCGCTACTCAGAAGGCTTCCCGCGGGAAGCCTTCTTCGCGTTTCCGCCCCCGCAGCATGAGCAGGAGGCCTTCTTCGTGCGTTTCCTCCCACAGCACGAGCCATCACCGGAGAACGTGCGAACGGCCCTTCTAGCCGCGAACACGGCGGCAACGGCGATGACGATGCAGATGATCACGGTCGCGACCATGGTCCCACCTTTCTTAGCTTTAGTTAACAGTACAAGGCGATTGTAGCACTTGTATACCCCCATGGGGCATATTCGGAGCGGTATTTCCCATTTATTCGCTAGGCTTATCGGCAGCATGAAAAACCAGGTATCTGAATTTCGAAATACCCCGCAGACGGAATCTCCTATATTCCTATTGACCCGCTTCCTTTGCTTCGGTATAACTACGAACCGTCATCAAGTTATATGAGAACAAGAAAGCCATAGTAATCGATTGAGGAGATAACCAGATGTCTGAGCAACAGAAGTACGCATTCGAAACCCTGCAAGTGCACGCCGGCCAGGAGCAGCCCGATCCGGCAACCGATGCCCGTGCCGTGCCGATCTACCTGACCTCGTCCTATGTGTTCAAGGATGCCGCCACCGCCGCCGGCCGTTTCGGCCTGACCGAGCCCGGCAACATCTACAGCCGCCTGACCAACCCCACGGTCAGCACCTTCGAGGAACGCGTTGCCGCACTCGAGGGCGGCGTGGGTTCCCTGGGCGTGGCGACCGGTTCCGCCGCCATCACCATCGCCGTGCAGAACATCGCCACCGCCGGCGACCACATCGTGTCCTCCACCAACCTGTACGGCGGAACGCTGAACCTGTTCGAGCACACGCTGGCCGAGCAGGGGCTTTCCACCACGTTCGTCAACCCGGCCGACCTGGACTCCGTCGAGGCCGCCATCCAGGACAACACCAAGCTGCTGTACGCCGAGACGCTGGGCAACCCCAACTCCGACGTGCTCGACCTTAAGGCCTGGGCAGACATCGCGCACCGCCACAACGTGCCGCTGATCGTGGACGCCACCTTCTCCACGCCTTACCTGCTGCGCCCCATCGAGCACGGCGCCGACGTGGTCGTTCACTCCGCCACCAAGTTCATCGGCGGCCACGGCACGGCCATGGGCGGCGTGATCACCGATGCCGGCACGTTCGACTGGGCTGCGAACGCCGATAAGTTCCCCGGCGTGGCAAAGCCCAACCCCAGCTACCACGGCGTGGTGTTCACCGAGGCTGCAGGCCCCGCAGCCTACATCACGAAGGCCCGCGCCACGCTGCTGCGCGACCAGGGCGCCACGCTCTCCCCGTTCAACGCATGGTTGCTGCTGCTTGGCCTGGAGACGCTGTCCCTGCGCGTCGACCGTCACGTGGAGAATGCGCTGAAGGTGGTGGAGTTCCTGAACAACCATCCGCAGGTTGCTTCCGTGAACCATCCGGCGCTAGCGACCGGCCGCGCCAAGGAGCTCTACGATGAGTACTACCCGAACGGCGCCGGCTCCATCTTCACCTTCGACGTGAAGGGCACCGCCGACGACGCGCGCAAGTTCACCGAGTCCTTGAGCCTGTTCAGCCTGCTGGCGAACGTTGCCGACGTGAAGTCGCTGGTCATCCATCCGGCATCCACCACGCACTCCCAGCTGACCGAGGACGAGCTGCTGGCCGCAGGCATCAAGCCCACCACCGTGCGCCTGTCCATCGGCACCGAGAACATCGACGACATCATCGCCGACCTGGCCGCAGGCTTCGAAGCCATCAAGTAGCCCGTCAGCGACCGAACGCCCATGGCGGGACGACGCTACCAGCCCCTATTTCCCCAGCTGGAAGCGGAAGCCCCGCCAGGCGGCAACCCTCCAAACGCTATGGCGCTTCCGTTTCCCCAGCGGAGCGCGCCATAGCCGCGATCGGGGGTAGCTTCGCGAGATGCCCCCGATCGGAACAACCCCTTGCCAGGATTCCCTTTCGCCAGGATTCCCCGGTAACAAAGGAAGGCCCACTCAAACGAGCGGGCCTTCGTGATAAGGCGGAATCATGTAACGAGAAGCGATTATCCGCGCGAAGCCGCATCGGGAACCAGCGGGCACGGGGCGGGACGATTGCCGCGACGCGAGAAGCGAACGAGAAAGCTTGCACCGGAAAGAGCCAATGCAATGCCCAGGCCCGTGTAGAAGAACGCGATGAACCACACAGGGACCAGGCCGAACGCGCGAAGAGAGATACCTCCGGTCATCATGATGGCCATCATGGCATAACCCGGCACATCGAAGAAATGCCAGATGCCTATGCGCTCGGCCTCGTAACCGGCGATGCGGATAGCATGCTTGCCCACCATCTTCGAGAAAACCTTGACGTGGAACAGAGTGAACACCACAACGGCGCCGATGACGAGCAGCCACCAGATTCCCTGATCCATCTGAGCGAACGACCGGATGCCCAGCCAGGCGATGTTCCCACCGGCGATAAGCCAAACGATGCCGGCGACTAAAAGCAACGTACGCTTCGAAACCTTCAGCATATCCGCCCCCCCTCTGAAACGAAACAAACGGTATCGGCAAACCGATATCGATATTTAATATCAATAACTGTATCAACCCGCCGCTAAAGAATCCAGAGACCCACAAAACCTGCAAGCATACCCAACAAAGCCCCCACCACGACATCGCAAGGGAAATGTACGCCCGACAACACGCGGATGACCGCCAGCAACACCCCGGCAGCCATCATGACCGGCCCCGCCCATGCAAGCGGGCAGCAGGCGCAAAACGTCATGGCAATGACGAAGATGCTGAACGCGTGCCGGCTAGGGAACGAATTGCCGCGCGTATCCTTCGGGATGACGGGAGCGGCGTCGAACACCTCATACGGACGTGGCGCGTTGATGACCTTGCGCAGCACGGTGACCAGCACGAACGAGATGCCCGGTACCAGCGCGGCGCGGAGCAGCATGCCCGCCGCGCCGGTTGCGCCGGTTGCCGCCGCGTACCCCAGCCACGCGAGCAGACACGGATACGCCACATACACGGCGTCGGTGATGATCTTGTTCGCCAGCGACACGCCGCGCGCCAGCACAGGACGTGCCCGCAAGGCATCGGTCATAGATATGTAAGTGGTTTTTTGCATGCCAGCATTGTATCCGATAGCGAAATCGCACGCACTCGCGCATATTTATAATCGGCCGATGACCTGGTATGACACAACGTTTTCCCAGGTCAACGCATGCGTACAGTTCCTGCCAAAAAAACACGCAAATGTATGTGATTCCGCATGAAAAACGCCCGCAGACGGCGATGTCTGCGGGCGTCAAGCGCTGCTAGCGGTTGTTCACTGCCTCGGGATGCAGGTCGTGGTTTGCCAGGCGATCCCAGGCAACCTGTTCCCAGCGCGTGCCGGGCTTGCCGTAGTTGCAGTACGGATCGATGGAGATGCCGCCGCGCGGCAGGAACTTGCCCCACACCTCGATGTACTTCGGATCCATCAGCACGATCAGGTCCTTCATGATCACGTTGACGCAATCCTCGTGGAAGTCGCCATGGTTGCGGAAACTGAATAGGTACAGCTTCAGGCTCTTGCTCTCCACCATGCGCACGTCGGGCACGTAGGAGATGTAGATAGTGGCGAAGTCGGGCTGGCCGGTGATCGGGCACAACGCCGTGAACTCCGGGCAGTTGAACTTCACGAAATAGTCGTTGCCGGGATGCTTGTTGTCGAACGTCTCGAGCACGCTGGGATCATAGGTTTGCGGATATTGCACACCCTGATTGCCCAGAAGCGACAAGTCGTCGGTACCAGCACGCATAGGTTTCTCGTTGGTCATAGAGGCCTCCTTGGGAAGCGCAGCCGGAAGGGCCGCGCGGGTTGTAAGGGTTCGGGATTGCTGGGCGGACGGATTCACAGCGGACGGCCTCCGCGCAACGGCAGGCGGTTCTGTGAGCAGCCAGGTTCGCGTCCTACCCCTGAGCGTCCAGCTTGTCGAGCAGCGGGTCGCGCATGCCGTTGGCCTCGAAAGCGCGGTTGCGGTCGATGCACGTGCCGCATTTGCCGCACGGACGCTCGCCGCCCTCGTAGCAGCTCCACGTAAGCTCGTAAGGAACGTCCAGTTCAAGGCCGCATTTCACGATATCAGCCTTCGACCAGGACACGAACGGCGCCTCCATGTGCAGCTGGCCCGCCGTGCCCTGCGTGATGGCAAGGTTCATGGCGTTCACGAACTCGATGGAGCAATCGGGGTAAGCATCGCCCGCCCAGTCATCGTGGTGCGCTCCGTAGAACAGCACGTTCGCGCCCAGCGACAACGCCATGGACGCAGCGCTCGACAGGAACAGCCCGTTACGAAACGGCACGTACGTGCTGACCGGGGAGCCGTCCGCCTCGTCGATCTGCTCGGCATAGCTTTCCTCGGGAACGTCTTGCGAGGAGTGCTCGAGCAAGCTGCAGTCGCTGTCGGCGAAGATGGCGGAAAGGTCGAGGAAGCGCTGCTCGACGCCGTAATGCGCGGCGACGGCCTTCGCGCTCTCGATTTCCTTCTCGTGACGCTGGCCGTAGGAGATGCTCAGCGCGAACACGTTCTCCGCGCCGAAGCGCTTGACCGCCAAGGCCAAAAGCGTGCTGGAATCCACGCCGCCGCTGCTGAGCACGAGCGCCTTTTGCGGGTTCTCGCCGCATACCTTGCCGTTCTCGTCGCGCGGCGCCGGGTCCTCGCCCAGCGTCCCATGCACGCGCAGGTTCTCGCACGCGTTTGCGGCCGCAGCCGCGAACGAGGAAAACGCCTGTCCCTCGAAAATGCCCATCCTTACACGCCCCTCTCAACGTCGGGCCAAATGACCTTGTGCAGTTGCACTTGGGCGGTTGCCCAGGTCATTTGGTTCTCTTGCATGAATTCAACGATGCGCGCCGGCTCAATGCCCCCGAAGCACGGGCTCAGGTACACCGGCACGCGCCCCGGCAGATCGAGCTGCCGGGCAACTTCCAAAACGCGCGGCAGATCGCCCTGCCCGCACACGAACTTCACCGTGTCGCGGCCATCGAGCAAGCGGAAGTTCGCGGGCAGCATCCGCTGTTCCATGCCGCTTGACGGCAGCTTCCAGTCTACGGTGAAGGCAAGCGTGCCAGGCGCAGCGCTACCGATACGCGCGCGCAACGCGGCAAGTTCTCCCAGGTCGGCAGCACCATTCGTCTCGATCTCCACGCGTAGGCCGCGGCCGCTCGGACCGGGTTCGCCCAGCAGCAGCTCCACCAGCCGCGGCAACAACGGCTGCAGCACCGGCTCGCCGCCGGTGAGCGTCACGCATTCCACGCCGGTCTGCCGCACCCACGCCGCCAGCTGCTCGGGGGTTTCGTCCTTCGCCGCGGCACCCGGAACGTTTGCCCACATGGTGTCGCAGTAACCGCAACGCAGATTGCAGCCGGTAAATCGGATGAACGCCGCCAGCTTGCCCGCGCACGCCCCTTCGCCGTTGATGCTGACGAACCGCTCCGCAACCGGCATGGCTGCCTGGGAGCCAGGCTGGTCGGCGCTTCGGCGCTGCGACGCCGAGAACGCGTCGTGCAGGCTGCCGTAGGTTGCCGTTGCGTTTTCGTTTTCGCAGGTCACAGCTTCGCTACGCGCGGTAAATCGCGCAGTTGTTCGGCGTTTCGTACACATCCACCTGCGACACGGGGAAACCCTGCTCGGCAAGCTTGCCGAAGAAGTAGCGCGCCAGGTTCTCCGCGGTGGTGCGGAAGGGCATCGTCGACAGCGTGAACCCCTCCTCGCGCAGGCAATCCAGGGTTTTGGGCATGAGCGAGCCCTCCTCTACCACGAACGAGTGGTCGAGCTCCTCGGTAAGGTCGCGCAGCGCATGCTTGAAGTCCGCGAAGTCGATGACCATATCCTTGTGCGTGCCCTCGGTTTGCAGCTCGGCCTGCTCGAGATACGCCACCACGCGCCAACGATGACCGTGCAGGTTCTCGCACTTGCCGTGGTAATCGGTCAGGAAATGCGCAGCGTCGAAGCTGCTCTCCGTTTTCAGCCCATACATAGCAAAAGCCCTTCCATCAAGCGAAAACCGCCGTCGGAAAGGCCCTTTTCGAAATGCGCGACAACCTGCAACGATGCAGCAGGAGCTGTTCGCCCCCGCTGATAGAATCGCGTGTTGTCACGCAAAACGCCCGCCGCGATCAGCGGGCAAGGTACCTAGTTTTGTTTACCGACAGGAGGTTTTCGAACTGTCCATCAATCACGCGGCAAGTATACCGCCCCAAAGCCGCAGCCAAAACCCGCAAGCAAGCTTCCGCACGATAACCGCAAGCGCCTAGAGCAACGCCAGCAGACGTTTCGGGGACATAGCGCCATCTGTCCGACCCGACGGCGCTCCCTGATCGGACACTTAATGTCGTGTCCTCAAAGTGTCCGATGCCCCGCAGGTGTCGAAAACTAGAGCAACGCCAGCGTGCTTGCAATCAGCTCGTCCCAGGTGTGCGAGACGAACGAGGGGCGCTCGGCCGTCAGTACGGGCTCGTTGAACATGCCCCAGGTCACCGCCGCGGTGCTTGCGCCTGCCGCGTTGCCGGATTGCAGGTCGAACGGGGCGTCGCCGACGTACAGGCACTCGCTGGGATCGAGCCCCAGCAGTTCGCAACCGCGGACCACCGGCTGGGGATCGGGCTTCGGGCGCTCGATATCGTCCCAGCCCACACAGCAATCCAGATACGATGCGGCACCCACCACCTCAAGCCCGCGCCAGGCAACCGCATGACGCTTCGAAGTGACCACGCCCAGCTTCAGGCCCGCGCCTGCGAGCTCCGCCAGCGCCTCAACCGTTCCGGGGAACGCCTTGATCATCTTATCGTGCACCGTTTTGTTGTGCGCTCGATACGCTTCGCAGAACCGCTCCTGCAGCACCGGATCGTCCGTGTAGTCCTTGACCTGCACGGCCAGCGGTTGCCCCACTTTCTGCAGGTACTCTTCGTCGCTGAGCTGACGGCCCAGCACCGCAGGACCCGCATAGTGGAAGCTCGCCAAAAGCAGCTCGCGAGAATCCATCAGCGTGCCATCGTTGTCGAACAAAACCGCTTTCAAACCAGCCATGATGCTCCTTATTTATCTATATGAGCCCGCTCCGTAAACCAACGGACGGCAACAGCGACCGCTTTCGAGTTGCGCCAACGCCATCGAAACCGCTCTCCCGCCGATTCCCATCGATCCAGACACTTAGTACTACGCCCCCCCGAATCGTCATGCCGCCGATTCCGGCCGGGTCGGATACTTAGCCCTACGTCCCCGAAGTGTCTGGGAAAAGAAAAAGGGCTGCCGGATTACCAGCAGCCCTTGCAATTCCATGGTGGAGATGATGGGATTCGAACCCACGACCCCTACGTTGCGAACGTAATGCTCTCCCAGCTGAGCTACATCCCCATGCGTATTGCGCTTTGCGCGAGAAATTATTTTCCTCGTTCAAACGCTGTTTGTCAAATACTTCTTCGCGGGCATCCGCAAAAAGTTCACGGTTGAAACCGCTTACGACAGGACGCGCTCCTCCACGAGAGGAGACTCCACGCCCGGCTCGTCGCCTTCGGGAATGAAAGGCTCGAACAGCGGCTCGCCGTTCTGCGACAGCTCGACCATGCCGGTGAGCACGTCGACATACTGGTACGACTGACGGGCGGTGCGGCCGCGCTTGCGATCGACTTCCATGATGAACAGCTGCGGGTGCACCTGCATGAGCGTGCCCTCGCTCTCGACGATCTTGGAGCGGCCCATGTTGGCGCGCACTTTCAGGCGTTGACCGACGAAATCGTGTAACGTATCATGAATGGAGTCGACGATTTGCGCTTGTTTCGCTAAGTCCATAGTTGCTCTTTCCTACATAACACACAGATAACAGCTCAAAATTGTATCATGCGGGTCAATGCACGCTTACTTCTCCATGTTTTGCACCTAATTCCATAGCATTTCCCACACAATGGCCATATTCCAAGCACGTTTTTGCCTGAAAACAGCGTTTCGGAGCTCACGACAATGCTAACCTTCCCGCGACCGCCGGCTTTAGGGCCGGAGAAACGCTGCTACGGCAAAACTAACCCGCACCTGCCAGACTGTTGCAGACCCGTTTTCCAACCCTGCATCACGCAAAAAGGGCCGCTATGCACGCGGCCCATGTAGCATATCGATTTCCATCGCTAACCCTGCTGCAGCGCCAGCAGCGCCTTGCCCATGTTCACGAACTCCGCCAGCGAGAGCATCTCGCCGCGGCGTTTGGGGTCGATGCCCGCTTGCTCGAACAGATCCGGCAGATGCGAGCCCACCGCGGCGCCGCCGGCTCCGCGGCCGGCGAAGTAGGTTTTGCATGAGTTCGACAGCGTTTTGCGGCGGCTGGCGAACGCAGCGTCTGCCATGACGCAAGCAGCGCGCACCACTTCCCCGTCAAGCGGTTTGCCCTGCTCATCGAGCACGGGCGTGCGGTTCAGGCGGATGACCGCGCTGTCCACGCGCGGCGGCGGGAAGAAGTTGTTCGGGCTGACCGGGAAGCGCCCCGCCGGTTGCGCATACAGCCGCAGCTTCACCGTGTAGGCGCCGTAGTTCTTCGTGCCCGGCTCGGCGGCCATACGGTCGGCCACCTCCTTCTGAACCATCACCGTTGCAGAATCAAGCGATTCGATGCGCTGGAAATAGTCGAGCACCACCGTTGCGGCAACGGCGTACGGCAGGTTCGCCACCAGCTTGTTGGGAGCGTCTTGCCCGTCCAGGTCGGCAAGCTGCAGGTCAAGCGCGTCCTTTTGGATGAGCGTGAACGAATCCCACCACGGCTCCAACGTTTCGGCCAGCACCGCAGGCAAGTCGGTATCGCGCTCGATGGACGTAACGTGCTTCGCGTTTTGCAGCAGGGCCATGGTGAGCGTGCCGATGCCGGGGCCGATCTCGAGCACGTTGTCCGCGCCCTCGAGCTCCGCCAGCGCCACGATCTTCGCCACGATTGCCTCGTTGACCAGGAAGTTCTGCCCAAGCGAGTACTTAGCTGAAAGCCCGTGGTCCGCCAGGACCTGCCGGGTGACCGAAAAGTTGGCCAACGACGATACGCTACCCACGGCGCTTCCCCTGCTTGCCGCGGCCGCCGCCCTGCTTCGAGCCGCCCTTGCCGGACTTGCCCTGCCCGCCTTTGCCCTTGGGAGCATGCGGGTTCTCGTGCTTGGCCTGCACCGTGCCGTTCGTGCCGCGCTTGGCATTGGCGTGCTTCTTCTGAGCCGAGCGCTTGCGACCGTGCTGCGCCGCATCGATGCGGCGGCCGTCCTCGTCAAGCTGGATGACCTGGCGCTCAGCGCCGTTCTCGCCCAGGTTCAGGCGCGCGCGGTTCTGGCGGCGTTGCGCCTGGGAGGCCAACTGAGCGGCGAAATCGTCCTCGGCGAACGTCTCGAGCTCAAACCCGTCGGCCCGTTCCGCCGGTTCGTCCTCGGCAGGGAACCCCTGCTCGCCAGCGCCCTGGTCGACCATCTTGCCCCCAGCGAAGGCGCGCACCACGGGCCCCTCGACGGGATACTCGTCGGCTTCGTCGACGATCTCGCCGGATTCGTCGATCTTGCCGACCCAATCCAGCACGCGCTCCAAGCGGAAGCCCGCCACAGCGGCGGCAGAGCGGACGCACCCCACAAGCGGGTCGAAGCCGTGCGGGTCGCCGCCCTCGCCCACCACGTGCAGCGTGCACGGGCGCTTGCGCGCACGGGTGCGCGTCCAGAAGTACGGCTGGAAACGATCGAGCATGCACTTGAGCTGCGAAGACGGACCGGCGAAATACACCGGCGCCACGACGATCAGCTCGTCGGCCTCCTCGAGCAGCGGGTACACGTCGTCCATGTCGTCGCGGATAGCGCAACGGCGCGGCGCCTCGTCCTCGGCGCGCTGCTCCTCGAAGGCCTCATCCTCGGCGGCCTCCTGCTCGGTCATCGCGCCCTGCGCCTTGCGCTTGCAGAAATCGCAGGCGTTGCAGCCGGCCACGTCGAGCGTGGATACGGGCGCCAGGTACACCTCGTCTTCCGGGCACTCCTCGATGCAGCTTTCGAACAAAAGGTCCGCAAGCGCGCCGCTTCGCCCCTCGACACGAGGCGAGCCGACGATGATCAGACGTTTCATTCGCAATTCCTTTCAGTTGCGGCGGTTTGCGCATGTTCGATCTGCCAGGGTGTGGGTGGGCGGTCCAACAATGCGCGCGCGTTTTGCGCGATTTGGGCCAGCATCTCGTTTCTGGCCTTCTCGGTTTCGCACCCGAGCACCTCGGCCATGCACGCCGCGGTGAACACGGTGTGCGCGGGGCCGCACGGCATGCCGCGCATGGGCTCGGGCGTCATGTACGGCGAATCGGTTTCGGTGAGCAGCAGGTTGCGCGGCGTGCGCGCAACTGCATCGCGCGTGTCCTGGCAGCGCTTGAACGTGAGCGCGCCGCCCAGAGCCACGAAGCATCCGCGGTCCACCCACGGCTCGAGCGTCTCCCAGTCCAGATCGAAGCAATGCAGCAACGTGCCCGCCTCGGGGAAGCCCTCCTCGCGCAGGATGGCGAACGCCTCGTCATGTGCCTCGCGCACGTGCAACGCCGCGGGAAGGCCCGTGGCGTGCGCCAAGCGAATCTGACGGCGGAATGCCTGCCGTTGATCCTCGCGCGGCGAAAGGTCGTAATGGTAGTCCAGGCCGATCTCGCCCACGGCGCATATACGCGGGTCGGCCAGGCGATTGACCAGGCGAGATTCCATAGCGTCATCGTAGAAGCGCGCGTTATGCGGATGCACGCCGGCCGCCAGGCGCAGGCGCGGCAACGGACGCGATGCTGCATCGTCGGGCAGCACGAAGCATGCGGGATCGGCACCGTCGGGCAGATGCGTCAGCTCGTCGCCGCCGGCTGCCAACACCTCGCGCGTGCGCTCCACCGCTTCGGGTAAGCGCAACTGCGCCTGGGCGTACCAATCGTCGATGCGCTCGAACACGTCCGGGGCATCTTCCTGCACATCGATGATGTCGCAAACGAAGTTCACACCCCACGCCGCGCAGCGCGCGAACTCCAGGGCCGGATCCGCCAGCAGATGCACATGCGCGTGCGTATCCACCACCGGACCGGCAATCCGCGGCGGCTTCACCAGGCGAAACTTTCCATGCTTGCGCTTCTGCCGAAACAGCGCGTCAGCGAAAACCGGTTGTTGCTCTTCCTCGGCCATGCATCCCTTCCCCATACATATAAATGCAGCAGGGCGAAGGGTCTCCCCTTCGCCCGGACACTTAGTGCTACGTCCCCGAAATGTCCGAAATGTCAGAATCCGGGACCCCGCGATCTGCCTCAGCATCAAGCGTTCCACCTGCCGTTTGGCAGGCGGAACCTCTTTATTCCTCGATCTGGATCTCGTCCATGTTCAGGCGCGGGAACAGCGGGTCGCCCACGGTGACCGTGTTGCCGGCGGGCAGCTGGCCCCACTTCGTGGCGTCCTCGACGTCCACCACGTCGGTGACCTTGCCCAGGCTCAGGCGATCGAAGACCTCGTTGGAGGCGTTCGGCATGAACGGGGCCATGTACAGCGCGATGATGCGGATGGCCTCGAGCGCGTTGTAGATGACGGCGGCCAGGTCGCCCTGGGTCTCTTCCTTCTTCGCCAGGTTCCACGGAGCGCTTTCCTCGACGTAAAGGTTCACGCGGCCGGCAAGCTCCTGCACCGCGGCGGCAGCGCCGGTGAAGTCGACCTGGGACATGCAGGCGTCGTACTTCGCGTACAGCTGCTCGACGATGGGCAGCATGGGGTTGGCAACGCGCTCGGCGGCGTCGGCCGGCACGGCGGGCACCTTGCCGTCGAAGTACTTGTTCGTCATGTTGAACACGCGGCTGCACAGGTTGCCCCAGGTGTTGGCCAGGTCAGCGTTGTACACCTGCACCATGCGCTCCATGGAGATGTTGCCGTCATGGCCGAACTGCACGTCGGACATGAAGTAGTAGCGGTAGGCATCCACGCCGAAGATCTTCACCAGGTCGGCGGGCTTCATGCCGTTGCCCTTGGACTTCGACATCTTCTCGCCCTTGGTGAGCAAAAAGCCATGGCCGAACACGGTGTGCGTGATGGGCAGGCCGGCGGCCATGAGCATGGCCGGCCAGATGACGCAGTGGAAGCGCGTGATGTCCTTGCCCACGAAGTGGTACTGCATGGGCCAGCGCTGTTCGAACTCGCCGGCGCGCTGCTCGTCGCCGTAGCCGATGCCCGTAAGGTAAGCCAGCAGGGCGTCGGCCCACACGTAGGCCACATGGCCCTCGTCGAAGGGCAGCGGCACGCCCCAGTCGAAGGTGGAACGGCTGATGGACAGGTCCTTCAGACCGCTCTTCACGAAGGTGACCACCTCGTTCTTGCGCGTTTCGGGGCGGATGAAGTCGGGGTTCTCCTCGTAGAACTTCAGCAGCGGCTCCTGGAACTCGGAGAGCTTGAAGAACCAGTTCTCCTCGCCGCCGGCCTTCTGCACCGGGCGATGGCAGTCGGGGCACACCAGCTCGCCGTCCTCGTTCTTCTCAAGGTCGGACTCGGCGTAGTAGGTTTCCTCGTGCACGCAGTACCAGCCCTCATAGCTGCCCTTGTAGCACCAGCCCTTGTCGAACAGGTCCTGCCAGAACTTCTGCACGGTGCGGGCGTGACGCGGCTGGGTGGTGCGCACGAAATCGGTGTAGGTGATGTCGAGCAGGTCCCACACGTTGCGGAACGCCGGCTCCATGGAATCGCACCAGGCCTGCGGGGTCATGCCCTTCGACTCGGCGGTATCGGCCACTTTCTGGCCATGCTCGTCCATACCCGTGACGAACGCCACGTCGTAGCCGTTCATGCGCTGGTAGCGCGCGACGGTGTCGGCGGCGACGGTGGTGTAGGCCGTGCCCAAGTGGGGCTCGGCGTTCACATAATAGATGGGCGTGGTGAACGAGTAGGTTCCCTTTGACATGGTGCTTCCTTTTGCTCGCGGCCGCAGTCGGGCGAATGATGCCCCGCCAGCCTGGGTTTTCGCAGTGCCCCCGATTGTACCACGCGGGAACGGCGCGAAGCTTGCCCCCTAAGCCCGCCACCACGCAATCATCGGGCGATCCGGCGGGCTCGAGCGCTTGTGCACGTTTAATGAGCGGCACGGTTTGAACATATCCGGCCGGTATAATTGATGCTAATTGTTATAAATCGAAGGATGGCGGATGTTTTCTAACAAACTTCAAACGAACCCGAGCAGCCGCCCTCGCCACCGCTTGCCGCTGACCGTCGCCTTGAGCGCGACGCTGGCTTTCGCAAGCGTGCCGGTCGCGGGCTTTTCGCAGCAAACCGCATGGGCGGAGGACATCGACACGAACGTGCAGGCCGACGCCGCACAGCAGGAGATCGAGCGCACTGCCGCCGAATACGACCAGGCCATAAGCCGCATCGACGACCTGAACCAGCAGATCGCCGACAACGAGGCGCGCATCGCCGAGATCGAGGAGACCCTTCCCACCCAGCAGGAACGCAGCTCCGCTGCAGCGGTGAAGCTGTACAAGACCCAGGCTTCCACGCCCGGCTTGCTGGAAATGGTCCTCAGCTCCGAGAATATCGTAGATTTCCTCACGTCGCTTGAGTACGTGTCCCACATCTACAGCAGCAACCAGGCCGAGATCAAGCGTCTTGGCGAGCTGAAGGACGAGCTCGACCAGGCGCATCGCGACCTTTCGCAGGCGAAGAAGGACGCCGACGCCGAGGCGACCAACGCCGAGCAGGCGCTTTCCGCCGCCCAGCAAGCGCGCCAGGAAGCACAGCGCAAGGCACAGGAGGAAGCAGCCCGCCAGGCCGAAGAGGCCGCAAAGGCCGCCGAAGCCGAGGCCGCCAAGGCTCAGGCCGAAGAGGCCGACAAGCAGGAGCAGGCAGATTCCGTCAGCGCTCCGGCTGCCGCCGAGGCAGCGGGCGGCTCTTCCACGGGCACTGTGGAGGCGCCCAGCGACGACGGCGCCGACTGGGCAAGCGAGCGCGACGCGTTCGTGGCGCAATGGGCCGGCCGCATCGATGCGTACCTGGCCGGATCGCCCATGGCCGGCACGGGCAAGGTGTTCGCCGAGGCCGCTTGGGATTACGGCGTTGACCCGCGCTGGTCGCCCGCCATCTCCAACACCGAAAGCTCCAGGGGCCTATACTGCTCCGGCAGCTGCAACGCCTGGGGCTGGGGCGGCTGCAGCTGGGGAAGCTGGGAAGAGGCCATCCGCGACCACGTGGCCGGGCTTGCCCGCGGCTACGGCTACACCATCTCGGTGGATGCCGCCAAGAAATACTGCCCGCCGAACTGGGAGCATTGGTACAACGCAACGCTTGCGCAGATGAATATGATCTAAAGGGAAACCCGGCCATGCGCCGGGTTTCTTGCTTTTAGGGGAGGACGATTTGCAAGTTCTTGCCCTGCCGCGTCTCGCGGTTTTGCGTTTGCGTCACAGAAACTCTCGCCTACGAGCCAGCAAAAACGCAAACCCTAACAATATACCCATCATAGCAAGCAACGAGAGAAGCCCGTGACCAGCCCCAGGCAACCATGATGCGTGACCCACATTTGCAGTCTCGAACAAGAACGAAAGAGGATTGGGGAAAATAATCGAACCACCAAGAATGTTGTGCGCAACATCGTAGATAAACGAATCGTGACCGTGCACCGCAGGCAAGCAAAGCACTCCCAAAATTGCTATTGCTCCCTTTGTAGTCACGAAAGTTCGCACAACATAGAACACCGCAAATAACGCTATCTGAGAGACAGCACAGTACAGATAGACCGTAGCGACTATTTCTGTCACCGGCACAATTTCAAGCGTAAGCCCCTTGTTGACGCACGCGAAACGACTTGCTGTGGCGTCGAAGTTGCAAAAGCCCCCCGTAAGCAACACGCCAAACAATATCAGCGACACTATGAAAGCCAGCGAAACCGCAACCGAGACAATTACGGCATCCGCTAACTGAGCACCCGCCAAGCGAACGCGACTTCCCGAAAGAACAACCGCAACCGGCACCTCACGCGCCTGCCACAACCACCCAAGATAAAACGCCGAGAGCACCGGACACACCAACCACAACAGAGGAATCCCCCGCGCCGAATCGCAAGCATCAAGCAAGCAATCCATAGCGCACAGCCCTATGTCAACGGAAACCGCCGTTTTCACGCACGCAAAAGATGCAGCAACAATCCCGACCAGCAACGCTGCAAACGGTAAGCTTTTATGCATCCTAAACAAGCCTCCAAACGAACGTATCGCCGTCTTTCGCTCGGAAAAACGCAAGCTGCTCATTGCTGCTCCGCAGTTGACCCGAGAAGGAAGCCTTTTATATTCGTGGTTTCAAGGCCGATAATGTCTTCGCCAACGGTTAGATAAACGGTAGCATTGTCAAACAAATCCTTCCGACAAATAAACGACATACCAAATTCCACCGACTCATGCGGTTGAACAGTCGCGTTATAGTAACTCTTCGTGTTCGGCTCGCCCAATTCAAACCAAATAGGGTCGGCCCCATACAGCAATGGCACCCTTTCGCCAGCTTCATTGAAAGGCATCAGTCGGAAAGTCCCCACGTTAAACGTTCTTGCAACATCTTCGTTATTTGTCACGCGAAAACGAGCGTTCACAAACGCCCAGCCATCGGAAGCAACAGCGTCCTCGTTAATCTCCCAATGCCCGCCCACGCTTTCATCTGCCTGGCCACTCGTCCAAAGGGGGACCGCACCTAATGGCAACGACGGGTCAACGCTATATTCAAGCAGCGTTATGACAAGATCCCCTTCGTCCTCTGATGCTTTATTAATAATCGAACTATTAAAAGGAAGTCCTTCCGAAACTCTCGCACCTTGCACATCCGATGCATCGCCCGGGTCTACAGACACCTCCCCCGTATGGGAAGAAGGGAGTGAAGAACACCCGCACAATAGGGCTAGAAGCGCGACAGTCAGTCCAGTTGTTACAGTCAACGTCCTAGCATCCTTCGCAAAACGTACTATCGCATTAATCATATTCACTTCCATTCAGCACGCATTCGAGCGACAACCAGAAGCAACAGCGCCGCAGCATCAACAACAACCGCAATAAACACGCTCATCAGCGGCTCAATCAAGCCTGACCCGAATATCGCAGAACGAGCAACCATCGCATAATCCAACAAAGGAAACGCCGTTGGCGCATACGCCGAACCAACAGCCAATCCAAGCAACAACAACATAGACAGGGGCCGACCAGCAATCGTGCAGAACGCCGCAACACCCAATGCCACCGCAATTAGCCAGGCAGCATTCGCAACGAACATAAGTCCCAAGTCCGCAAGCTCTAACGAGCTGACCTCTTCCCCAACTAACAGCTGGACATACGGAGAAAGCGAGCATATATCGCCTTGAGCCAGCACGCCTAATGCGGCTGGGACAATATATGCAATGACAGCAAGCTCAGCTAGCAGCAACAAGACAACCGTTACCAACCACAGCAGCATGATCAGAGCTTGCCTTTTCCTGCCCCCGCACCTCAAAGCAACCGGCAAAGTGCACTTATACCCAGCCGAACAGCACGCTGCAAAGCCAACCAACAAAAATAAAAGAACCCATGCGATATTCAACATCAACACCTCGTTTATCGCACCAGACGGCTCCTTCATGCCAAATAGGAAAAACAGCAGGCAGTCAAACCAGGCTACGTTCAACGAACCGGATACCCCGTCATACAAAGGGTCAACCCCCAACGTAGCCCACGCATCAATCAAACCATCAGCCTCCCAAACCGACCTTGCTAGAAGAGCCGCCGACAGCACCCCATAAATCACCAGGGCAAAAGAAACCGATTGATTCATCTTCCACATATAGCCAATACCTAGCACGGCCCAATGTTGCTTTGCCGAATTCATCGCGTACCCTCAAAATGCTCAGCCTGAAAAACGGTAATACCAAACAACGTTGCAATGGCAAGCACTTGTAGCCCGGCCGAAATAACAAATATTGAAGGCTGAGGTTGAAACGGCAATATCGCATTAATAGGAGCAAATCCCGCAAACGCGGAACCCTGCAAAGCAAATTGAAGAGCGAAGCACGCCGCCATGGGAATAAGCAAGACGACGAACCGGCTAGCGATCAAAAACGACAGAGCGTAAGACAGCATCACGCAAGCAACGCCCAAACCTACCGCCAGCGCAGAAAACAGAGCAATAAACGCTAGCGGACATGTGAAGAAAACGCTCGCCAGCGTATTGCTTGGCCCCACAAAGAACGTAGACTCAGCAGAGTCCGGCCACAATGCAGGCACCAAGCAGGCCGTCGCCACAACATTCAGCACCAGCGGAACAACAATCACAACGACTGCCGCCAAACTGGCAGCAAACACCTTCGAGGCAATGTAGCGTCCCCTGCCAATACGCGAAACAACCTGGCATGCGTATCCGGAACGAACATCAGAGCACAAGGAGCTCGCTGCAGGAAAACAAGCTAGCAATGGAAGCGCGTAGTAAAACATCATTGTGAAGACCGAATACGCAGTAAGCCCAATCCAAGTATTGTAGGACGACGGGGGAAACGCACCATTGGCGCCGCTTCGCCACATTTGCCAACCGTCCGAATACGCAAACGGAGCAGAAACCATGGCAACTTGGGCAACAGAAAGCGCCGAAGCAGCAAACAAAGCTACAGCAAAACCACCGGAGCCAAATGTTCGCTTAATCTCATACGCAATTGCACGTGTCATTCTATTCCCCTTCCCCTACATTTGCCGAAAAGGAAAATACTTCGAAAGCGAGCTTGTTAGAAAGCTGGATATACGTCTTTTGCGGATATGTCGCTGTCACCAAGTTAAATGATGCATTTTCAAACGTATCCCATTCGCGGCTAAAGCCAAACTGATTGTCGGACGCAACATAAGGAACCAGCATCTCCACAGACCGCCCCGCAGCAAGACGTCCCGCCATGCCCGCAACGTTATTAATCTTGCAAAACAATCTGACGTCCATGCCATTCGCCCAAGCGCCAGCCTGAGCCTTTAGACAAGCGGGCTCCACCATCTGCTCATTACTGCTCTTGTTGAAAAAAGCAACCCGAACAATAAGAATTTTAGTCTCCGTATCAGGCCCCAATATATCCAATTCGCTTTGGCAATCGGGAAAAGCAGACAGTGCTTCATCTTTGGACAGAACGCAATAGTTAAGCACTCTGGCATATACATCAGAACCAGCGGAGTTCAAGATTGGCATATCTTCAGAAATCGAATAGCTAACAGAAGGTTTCTGCTGAGATAAATTATTGACTGAGTAGATGCGAAGCGCACAAGCTGCAACCAATATTATTACAAGCGAAAGTGCAATAGCTAATTTAATAGGACGCTTTGCGGAAACCGTGTTCTTTGTTTGCCGCATCTTAACCGTCTGCCTTCTCTCGACTTATCAAACGCCCTTCGGCCATGACGAAGATCTCGTCAGCCAGAAGATCCAACTCTTCGGCATCGTGGCAAGCCACAACAATAATTGCCCCGCGCTCTCTTTCTTCACGCACAATTGTTTCTACGCACGCAACTCCAGATGGGTCAAGCGCATTGATAGGCTCATCCAGGAGAATGAGGCCAGGATGTTCCATAATGGCGCACGCAATCCCCAAGCGCTGTTGCATGCCGAGCGAGTATTTGCGATAAGGCCGCTTATCATCAAGGTCAAGACCGACACACCGAAGGGCTTCTGCTACATCCTCATCGCTGGCAATCCCACGCAACCCAGCAAGCAACTGCAAATTCTTAAACCCTGAGTATCGAGGCAAAAACGACGGAGTCTCAATCAATAAGCCCACAGAAGCCGGGAAGTCAATATCTTTCCCTAGTTTTTTACCATCAACAAAAACGCCTCCCGATGTTGGGAAGAGCAAACCAGCAATTGCACGCAACAACATCGTTTTGCCAGACCCGTTTTTACCACGTAGGCCATAGCATGTTCCTGGTTCAAGAGTTAGATTGACGTCGTCAAGAACCGTTATATCTTTTATAACTTTAGTGTAATGCGATATTTCTACGCGCATCAGGGCTCCATTCAAATAGGGCGCCGCCAAAAGCAACGCCCCTAACCTCGCTAGATACTATCAGGACTCCAGACGCCAGAAATTGTCGTGTTGTAGCTGTTAGGATTGTTGAACCACAGAAGCGCTTGAGGAAAGCCTCTCTCTTTTACGTTGTTGAGAAGATATCCGCTTTTGCCCGCATTCCAATAATAAATGGGGCTACCAACAAATTTGACATCCCAAACGTATCCTGTTGCCGCAACCTCAACATAATGGTTCGCTCCACCATAGCAAGCATCCCATGCCGACGAATCGTTAAGCTTGCTCCTAGCGGACGTATACGACACGTCTGAAGCATACGCATAACTCGAGTAAGAGCTATCGCCCCAATTACCCTGGCTGTAATCATACGCAAATGCCGAGTCGCTTACGCTAACAGCAACGCCAAAAGCCAACGCACAAGCCGCCAAAGCAGCTGCAAACTTAAGCTTTAGTGAGCCACCTTTTCCAACATACTCCATAATCATCTCCCTTCATTCTTGATTGCGTGCCTATCCGATATCGGGTGAGCCATTTGTAACACGGTTATTGTTGCGCAAATAAACACCATCGGTTTGCGATGGGCAACTAATTGTTGTCCATGCCTTATGCCAATTCCGCAAATAGCAAAGTCGAAGTCCTTATATAATCAAAAATAAATCCAATCACGATCGGATCAGCGTATGAATATTCAGCAGCTCAGCTATTTTTCGACGGCGGTAGACACGAGCAGCTTTAAGGAAACCGCTCAAACACACTTCGTAACACCCGCCGCCATATCAAAAGCACTAGGAGATTTGGAAACAGAGCTCGGCATAAAGCTATTCGTAAAGGAAGGGCGTGCTATCGTTCCAACAGAGAAAGCCTTGCTCCTTAAGCCCCTTGCCGACAACATCAGCCGCAATGTCAAAGAGTTCGAACGCTTAGCCAAGCTTCCCAAAGAAAAAAATGACACCCCCAGAACATTTATCCTTGCAGCAGCCTATGCCCCAGCAAGAAGCAAACTTATCAACCGAGAAGGAGTGGAGGCGCTGAAACGCCTTGACCCACAACGAAGAATTCTCGTAGTAAGAAGAGATAGCGGGTCATGTTTATCTGCCGTAATTGAAGGCTCCGTTGATGCCGCGCTCATCCTTGGGGAACCAAAGAGCGATTCGCTGACATCCGCTCGCGTCGGAACGTCCCAATCAATCGTAGTCGTCAATAAAAGCAACCCACTCGCAAATCTAACGACCATTTCACCCAATGACCTTCGCTCTGTCGCCGTCGGGTGGCCCCACGATATACGATACGCTTTGCCCCTACTGCTCGATTTATTCGATAAGTCAGACGTCGAGCCGCATTTTACGCACCTCTATACAATCGAGGACAACACACAGTTCATTAGTGAGGACAAGGGTTGTCTCATAGCCACCAATGAATCTTATATAGCAAGTACTTATCCAAATGCAGCATTTCTCCCCTTCGCCGACGAAGAGGCAGATGTTCCAGTTTTCCTTGTCTGGAAAAAGGAAGACAACGACCCTCTGCTTGAAGAGCTTACCGAGACGCTAGAGGCCATCCTAAAACGGCGCTAACAACGAAATACCTTCGGACCATCCCTCCTCACCACAATGGCACGACGGCCCCGCTATTTCGCAACGCTTCCCATCTTCGGCAGGACGAACATGCCCAGCACGAACGCGATCACGGGGACGCCGCATTGCAGCCAGAAGCTGAAGTCGAAGCCGCCGAGGTCGACACCAAGCGCGTTTTGCGAGGTCAGCGCCATAACGGCAATGAACACCGACGCCGAAAGGCTGCCGATGAGCTGTCGCGCGGACGTGATGATGGCCGATGCCTGCGCCAGCTCGTCGGGATCGAGCGTGGTGCACGCCCACGCCGTCAGCGGCATCATCAGGCATGCGATGCCCGTTACACGAATGCCATAGAGCACCGTGACCACCCATTCGGGAACGCTTGCGGGGATAAGCGCGAACGCCACCGTGCCCGCAAGCACCGTGATGCAGCCCGCCACGATGAGCGGACGCGGGCCGCGTCGATCGAGCAAGCGCCCGGTGATGGGGTTCATCACGCCCATCATGATGGCGCCGGGCAGAAGCGTCAGGCCCGACACCGTGGCGGAAAGCCCCTGGATATCCTGCACGAACAGCGGCACCATGATCGACGGCGCCATGAACATCATGTGCGCGCAGATGACGATGAGCGTGGAGACGGCGAACGTCTTGTCGCGGAAGCATTGCAGCCTCAGGAACGGTTCGGGAACGCGCAGCTGACGACGCGCGAACACGACAAGCCCGGCCACGCCCAGCAACAAGGGGGCGATGAAGTCCGCGCCCACGAACCCGCCCGATTCCAGCATGGTGGCAGCGATCATCACCAGCACGAAGCCGCCGGAATATAGAAGCGCCGATACCAGGTCGAAATGGCCCGGATGGTCGAGGCGACGCACCACGTCGTCGAGCAGCAGAACCGTCAGAACCATCACCGTAAGCGCGATGGCGCCGAGCATCCAGAACATGGAGCGCCAGCCCCACGCGTCGATGAGGAAGCCGCTGATGGTCGGGCCGATGGCAGGCGCGAACCCGATAATCATGCCCACGATGGCCGTGGCCTGGCCATACTGGCTTTTCGGGTAGATGTTCAGCGCCACCAGCTGCACGAGCGGCAGGCAGATGCCGGCGCCACCGGCCTGCAGCAGGCGCGCCGCCAGCAGGCACGGATAGTTCGGCGCGAAGATGGCCGCAGCGCACCCGATGGCGAACGACGCCATGGACGCGAAGAACAGCTTCTTGGAATCGAACCGGTTCATCAGATAGCCCGTCATGGCGCTGATCAGGCCCAACACGAAGATGTACGCCGTGGTAAGCAGCTGGCCGGAGCTTGCGCTGATGCCGTACTCGTGCATGACCGCCGGCAACGCGGCGATCATCATGCTTTGGGAGATACACGCCGCCGTGGTACCCGACACCATGATGCCCAGTACCACACGGCGCTGCCGCAGGGGCAAGCCGTCGCGCTCGGGTTCAGAATCGAGTTCGGGATCGGCTACAGCTGCCTGCGCAGCGGTTTTCAAACGAGACGCGTTCGCCGCGTCTTCGGAATAGGTTTCGTTCATATCCATACCGCGATGGTAGCAGTTGCAGCACACCCGCAACCATCCGCGCACGAAACGCGCACGGAAGGGAGAAAGCGGTTCGCCACGCGAACAGGGGGATGTGTTTAGGAAACAACTTCGGAAAACAAAAGCCCTCTTCTGAACGCACCTCCGTCCCCTGTTCGCCGCAACCGCCCGCGCACGGAAGCGGCGCCCCTACCGCAGTTTGTCGCGGCGTTGCTTCCAGTCGGGCATGAAACGGTCCATGAGCTGGTGGAACCTTGGGCCGTGGCCTCGTTCCAGCAGGTGGCACAGCTCGTGCACCACCACGTATTCCAGGCATTCCGGCGGGTAGAGCGCCAAGCGCACGTTGATGCAGATGCGGCCCGTGGAAGGTTGGCAGCTGCCCCAGCGACTGGTCATGTTGCGATACGCCAGCTGGCCCGCCTTCACCCCCATGATGGGCTCCCATGCCGCCACCAACGCCGGCACGCAGGCCTGCACCACCGCGCGCCACTGCGCCACCTCGGCTTTCGACGCCTGCGATGCCTGCGCCATGGGTGTTGCGGACACGCGCTCCATCTGGGCTTCTATCCAATCGTGCTTGCGATGCACGAAATCGGCCACGTCCGCAGGCGACATCCAGGCAGGCGCGGATGCGTCCACGTGGCCGCCGTCGCGGGCGATGCGCAGATTGAGGTTCTTCACCCGCTTGCGCTGCAGGCGCACCTCGATACCATCGACGTAAAGCACCTCGGGCGCAGCTGGGCGCGCGGGCTTGCGGCGCGTTGCTTGCGAACCCGCCTTCCCTGCCCCGACCGC
>ERZ838483.838-NODE-838-length-33782-cov-6.011801_pt1 | contig 33782 bp, 29 predicted proteins | sample MGYA00519939_ERZ838483 | MGnify/ENA primary metagenome ERZ838483 (study PRJEB31850, sample SAMEA3708836) | human gut metagenome | biome: human gut; feature: human-associated habitat; material: faeces | place: China | collected 2014 ... | reverse complement strand
GGCGTCTTTTTTTGTTGGCAGGGCGGAGCAGAGCGAGACTTTGTCAACAGCACCATTTTGTCCCGAAGTCCCCCTCTCAGGGAAGGGCCAAGGGGCGGCGCTGCGTCGCCGTCCCTTGGTTTTATCTATGCGAAAGGAGGCGTAATGCCGGAGCAGTACACCTATCAAGTGGGCAAAATCCATTTCATCGTTACTCCGGTCTATAAGGACAAAAGGTTGGGAGAAACGATGGAGGACATTCTCCTAAAACTCATGCTGGCGGATTTGGAAAACGGCGACATCCTTAACACGAGCGGCAGTCGGAGGTACAATATACTTGGAAATACTGATTGTCCGACACCCGTGGAAGGAGGACATTTTGAAACTGTCGGGTAATCACAATTTTGGCACAGCCGCTCTTTACTGCCGACTGAGCCGTGACGATAATATGGACAGCGAGTCCAACAGCATCCAAAATCAGAGGAAGATACTCCAAAAGGCCGCCAAGGACAAGGGCTATACCGACACAATCTTTTTCGTGGATGACGGTATCACGGGTACGACGATGAAGCGTCCCGGTTTTCAGAAAATGCTGACCGCTATCGAGGCCGGGTATATCTCGGCGGTGTTCGTCAAAGACCTTTCCCGGCTGGGGCGCAACTACATTGAGGTCGGCAAACTGACGGAAGAATTTTTCCCGCTTCACGATATACGGCTGGTGGCTGTTTCCGATGGCGTGGACAGCGATGAAGGCGAGGACGATTTCACCCCGTTCAAAAATATTATGAACGAGTATTATGCGAAAGACATTTCCAAGAAGCGCCGGATCGTGAACAAGATGAAAGGAAACGCCGGTGTTCCGCTTTCTCCGCCGCCCTACGGTTATATCAAAAACCCGGACGATCCCCGCTTTTGGGTGGTAGAGCCGGAAGCTGCCGAGGTAGTGCGCCGGATCTACCGCATGGCGCTGGAGGGGTACGGGCTGGCAGAAACGGCAGCACAGCTTGCCGCCGATGGCGTGGTCAATCCCACCTACTACTGGCGCAGCCGTGGGACGAGCCGGGGTGGGTCGAAAAGTACCGTGGAGCCTACCAAATGGGGACACACCACCGTCAAGAAGATCCTCACCTTGCAGGAATATTGCGGCGATGTCATCAACTTCAAAAGCTACTCCAAGTCCTACAAGATGAAAAAGCGGATCGAAAACCCGGAGGAAAACCGGGCGATCTTCCTCAATGTCCATGAGGCCATCATTGACCGCCAGACTTGGGAAAAGGTGCAGGCGCTCCAAAAAGGGACACGTCGCAAAAAGCCCACGGTCACGCAGGAGCCCAGCGTATTCTCTGGCCTGCTGAAATGCCCGGAGTGCGGCGGCAACCTCAATTTTCACTTCAACCAGAACAACCACGACATCAAGTTTTTCAGTTGCCAAAATCACAACTCCGGTTATCGCAAGTGCAGCAAAACGCATTATATCCGGCTGGACTTCTTGGAGCAGGTCGTTTTGTATGAGGTCAAGCGGCTGGCCTGCTTTGCCAGCGAATACGAAAATGACTTTATCAAGGCCATGATCGGACGCTCGGCAAAGGTGGCGGAAAACGGGCGCATCCGCAAGCAGCGGGAGCTGGATGCTCTGACTGCCCGTGACCGGGAACTGGATATGCTCTTTGAACGGCTCTATGAGGACAATGTAGCGGGAAAGATCGACGATGCCCGGTTTGCCAAAATGTCCAAACGCTATGAACAGGAGCAGGGCGAAAACGCCAAGAAGATCAAGGCGCTGCGGCTGGAACTGAAAAAGGACGAGAGCAAGCGCATGGACATTGACGATTTCCTTGAAACGGTGCGGCGGTACACGGACGCGACCACTATTACAAAGCGTATGGTCGCGGAGCTGATCGACCACATTGAGGTGTACCACGCTGAAAAGCAGGACGGCGTTACCAATCAGCGTGTCGTGATCTACTACAACTGCATCGGCGCTTTCGATGTGCCGGATCGCCGGAAGATCCCGGAGGCCGACATTATCATGGAAACGAGAAAAGGCGTAGCACTCAGCTACGCCCCGGAACAGGTTGCAGTATGAACTTTGTGGGAAATAAAAAAGCAGAGTGTCCATTACAGGATACTCAGATCCTATAAGGACACTCTGCATGTCGGGTGTTGACAGAAAAGATGCGTTCTGGCAAATTTCAAGCAAGTGTCGCTTCCTATATTGAGTCTTATAACACCCAAAGGCCTCATCGCACACTGAAAAATCTAACGCCTTGCCAGGTGGAAGAAAACTCCATTGAAAAAGTCGAATGAGACATTCGTGTTCGAACTGCCTGATTTTTTCGTTTTCTATGCCAAATTGAAGCTGTTTGAGTTTTGTGTCTCATATTTACTTGGCACAGCATTTTCAAAAAACGCTGTTATGCCAAGGCTTTCAGAGTATAAAACAGCCCCACCAAATTCGCAAGTCTCATCGACCTGTTCGAATTGAGTGGGGTCGTTCAATTTTATTTGCTGTCGTTTTTTTGAGTTGATGGGCGTGAAGGAGACGGCGGCTTAATAGTTGTTGGCGGAACATAGGAATGACGTGTCTCTGTTTTTGGTGGAGTAGTTGGTCTAGGCGAACTGGGTGGGGTATTATTACTCATATCTTTAACCTCCTACATGGAAATGGGTATTAATATATTGGGTTACATTTCGTTCGGATTTTTTGTGTAATCCTTTTTTTCGAGGAAATAGATCTGGAGGCGCATATTTTTCTTCAACAGATGATAACGACTTCTGGAACGATACTGCAAGCCTATCAAAATCTTGGATGTTTTTTGAACCATATAAATATTGATTAATGTTCTTTTCGGCATCCAAAGCCAGTTTGGAATATTCTGAATAAATCAATTTAGCTGCGTATAGCCGATCACCAAAAGGATAAAATGGTTGAAAAAGGCTGATTAGCTGTGGGACAAGGATAATAATGCTGGATGCAAGATTAGGAAGGTAAGAGGTGATTAATGCAATGACACCTGTAAACGATGTTGCCATACATATAACATTAATTCCCCACAAGAAAATCCTTGATTGATGGATATAGAGGAAATAATATTCTTCTGCTATTTTTGCATCTACAAAACTTATCCAGTAGGAATCATATGCATCGTTCATTACAATCACACCAAACTAAACACTAACATGCCAATTAACTTTGGGAGGGTTCTTTGATTTCCCGCAAGTGTTCCGGGAGCATTTGGTCTATTTCAGATGTCCTAAAGAACTGCTCTTCATTTTCTTTGAGAGCTTTTTGTGCGGCAGAATAGCTTTTTGGATTTGTTGAAGGGGCTGCCTTATAAATTTCCGCTGTGCGGCTTAGCAACTCATCTCTTTTCTGCATGATTTCCTCAGTCTTTAAAACAGGAAAATCTGTAAGAAGGGAAATATAACATTCTCTAATGACCCATAAAGCATCTGCTGTTGTACGATGCTCCTTTATGTCATCAGAAAGATTAAACTCCTTAAAATACAAATTCAAAACAAGCAGCGCTGTTGAGACGATGCCGCTTATCCATGTCAAAGTAATTTGGCTTGTAATCACTGCACTGAGAAAGCCACCAGTGGAAATAGCAGATAAAATAATTTGCCAATGCTTAATCCGTTCATTTTGCTTAGTAAGTAATCCTGCTTGTTTTAAATGCGTTGTATAAGTGTAGACCAATCTTCCATATTCTTCACGGATTTGGATTTTCAAATTTTGTCTATGGGACTGATTGTTTTCCATAAACCGAGCCTCCATCATTACTCAGTAATATGGATTAGTACCTTGACTAACCCCCCAAGACTCTGTGATAAATCTACCTGTTGGTTACTTCCAGGAGCACTCAGATTTAAATAGAGTTGAATTGCATTTTGCTCTAAATAATTGAGTAAAGCAGTTTCATAATCACCACTATTAGCAGTTGATTCTTCTCCTGTTGAAAGCCATTTCCATGTACCAATAGCCGCATACACAAAACTATCTATCACGATTCCGGACAGATGATAACTCTTGAAATAATTATCCCGAATGCTACGCAAATGTTTACATGTGTCAAAAAGCAATCCGTTGCTAACGGCATTCTTTGCACGCATGGCTTCTTGTTCCGCTTTTGGATTAGTGGATAACCAATTTCCACCCATATTCGTATCCGGGTATGTATATGTACCATCCCATTGTCCAAGGCAATCTAAATTCTTGAATGCAGGGAGTATTTCAAATCTCATACCATCATTAAAAGATATTTTTACTACTTGTCCATCAGCGCGGACATCACTGCGGGGATAAGAAACTAATATTGCATTCCTAACAGCTTGGAGTAAACGAGATTGTCCATTTCCCTTAATAGAATCATACTGATTAAAATTGCGTTGAGGTAGTTCAACAAGAATGTCGAGGTCACTTGTGTCGATAGCTGTTCCTCGCCCATAGGAACCAACATACAAACTATGTTGGGTATCGCTTTGACTATTCCAGAATTCTTTATTAATTGCGCGTGTTGCAGTGCGATACCGTTTTGATATGGTATCTCGAATATCCTGTGAGATTATTTCTCCACGCTTAAGTACCGGCGAACTCATTAATTCTCCCCCCTTTATTGCTATTTTTTAATATTATAGCAGATATTCATATTGAAAACAATTGTTCGTGTAGGTAAAAGTTTCTTCATCCCACGCTGTACGGATACGTTTATCCTCAAACAGCTGGATTTTATCATTTTGCAGCATTCCGTTACCTCCCCTCCAATTGAGCATCAAGCTTTACTTGTCGTTAGTATCCGATTCGGCAACAACGCCTTTTAACAACTCAATAAATAAATTCATTTTCCTCAAAACTATCAATAAACTCTTCGTAGAGGGCGTTCTCTTCCTCGGTAAGCTCTGCTTGGGCCTCCGCGCCGTCTCGCTTCAGCCGCTTGGCGATCAGCTTTTTCAGCTTGGCAAGAGATGCATAGAGCTCGGTTCTGGTGGCGTATTCGTAGTTTTTCGTATACGGCGATGGTTCCGCATACGTGAACTGCGGATCGTAAAATTTTACGCCCTTTTGAAGAAGCTCCTGGAAGAACGCATTTTTCCTTGCGTATTCAAATGGCGCTTCGTTAGGGAGATTGAGCCATTTCATGCGAGTTGCCTCGTATGCCAGTAGCCAATGGGAGGTCCACATCAGCGTGTTGGATTCGCCCTTATCATCTATATCTTCCGCGATCAATTCATCCCGCAGACTACGGCGCTGCTGCAAAATTTTTGCGTTCTTTTTGGCGTCAGAAGAACAAATGATGTCCAGCATCATAATGACGGCCAAATCATTCGAGGACTGCAAAATACGGATCATATAGGCTTGAGAAACCTGAATGTTGAACACTTTGATAAACCAGACAGCCCAAATCAACTCTTGCTCCCGATTCAAAAGCAATGCCTCGTCAATAATGCTGTAAATGGCCGCCTTGAAGCTGCGTGTTTTGAGTAAGGGCTTGTTCTTCCAAAAAATCGGAAGGACCCGATCAGACAGCGAGGGGAAGCGAACCCACAGATTGATCAATCGGGACTGCATTGCGGGCCAGGTGGTTCCTGTATAACGGCATTGCGCAATCACCCGAAGACCGTATTTAATGATCGCGATATCCTTATGTGTGTTGTATTCCATAACCAGCTTAGAGAGGAACACATCGGGCCGCAGGTGGATATACTGTTTGATTTGTTCCACCCACGGCTTCCCATACAGGAAAGGACTCTCGTTGATCTGCAGCTTGCTCTCATTGAAATTCAATTCATACTTAGACAGGCATCTGCGGATGAATGCGATGATCTCCTGAACCTGAGCACTGCGTTTTGTGTAGATGCAGTAGTCATCTACAAAACGGCAGCAGGACACGCCCTGAAACTTTTCATGTATTTGACTGTCGATCGTGCAAAGGATGATCTCGGATACGATTCTGGATAAGGCGTTTCCGACCAGGATGCCGTTGGTCTGATCGTAGTTCATGGCGCGGATATGCTTATCCACTTGATTTCCGGGCAGCGTCCAATCGGTTTTATTTTTCTTTGCAGCGGAAATCCCGTGAATCGCCCAAGGGATGGTATGGGTGTAAATATTATCAAAGAAGGAATTGATATCCAGGCGAATTTCGTACCGGTTATCTTGATAGAGCAGCTCAATTTCCCGCTTGGTCTCTGCAATGCTGGAAGATCGCTTCGCATATGGCTGGCGGTCCTTTGGAACACGATCCACCGGGGCTGTTAGGGAATATGGGCTTTTTTCAAAAATCGGTTTGAGGACGGGCTCCTGCTGAACGATGCAGTTTACAGCCTTGCAATAATGATAGGGGTTGGGGACCGCAAATTTCCTTCGGGCTGTTTCTGATTTATAGCCGCTATAAGTCAGGGGGATCGAGTAAGCACGGTTCAGTTTGGAGGCTGCCTGAATGGCATGCTGCGCATTTGCCGCCAAATCATCAGAGTTAAAGCAAGGAGGCAGTTCAGCAGGAAAAAATTCATATTGCAGCAATCTTTTTGGGTCGAACATAAGAAAATCCTCCCGTAAAATACACTTCCCATATCGTTTTGCGCAACCATCTCATTAGCTGTTTACATGATCCATTATCAACATTGTTTGCGCACCAAAATTGAATTTCCATTAGCTCAGAACTACGCTTTTATCGCAGCCAACGATAGAGACGCGACTAAACCCACCATTAAGTAAAAGTGTACTCTACTCTTTTGCACCTGTGATTCGTTTCTGAATAGCCACATTGCCTTTGCGGTTTGTGAATAGGGCGGCATAGCGCTTCTCGATCTCCAGCCAGGGGATCGTTTGGGCTTTCTTTACCCAACGGTTGCTTTCCTTCAGATTCATGCCCGCCGGCTGTTTGAAATCCGCCAGGCTGATCTGGCCATTGCTGTAACGATACATAGTTGCCCTCCAGGTGCAAGGTTTTTGCTGGATTTTTGCCAGTTCTCTTGCTCCAATTATACCACGGATTGGCCTCTATGGATTGAAATATAAGGCTTTTTCTATTGTTCAGGATACATTAATATATTCAATATAATTAAGAGTATATAGCAGCCTGCGACAAAAAACAACACTTAGGACATTCATAAGCCGTATCCATATTTTTTCAGAGAAAAATTTGATTTAAGTATCTGACCTTTTTGTGTTTCCACAGTGGAGCTATCATTATCTGTCTGATACTACACAGCAAATAAAAAGCGGAGGCGTACCGACTAAGCCAGTGCGTCTCCGTTTTCTATTTCAATCGGATCATCTGTTCATATAACATAACAAACTTTTTCTCCACCACCATGTTCTCATGGTAATGCCCGAAAAACCAGTACCGGAATTTGCAACGTTCCTGGACTTCATCGAAGAAGTCTGTCAACGCATCCCGCTGGTACAGTCCACCGCTGAATGTGCCCTGGATGCTGCTGGGGCAGCAGTGGGTTATGATGTAGTCCACATCCCAGCCTGCCTTGTCCAGCGCTGCCCTTGCGGTTCGGTATTCATCTTCGCTGGGCAGTTCCTCTTTCCACCAGGAGCGGTGGTTGACTCGAAATAATGCGCCAGCGGCATTCAGCTGCCGAATTTTCTGCTCATAATCCGGAGCATCCGGCTCCAGAATACCATCCCGAATATCGTGGCTGCTGGCTCCACCCATGGTAAAGATTCGTTTTCCGCAGATGGCATAAAGCTGTCCCCGCATCAGATGCAGGACGCTGGGGCGTATGGCCTGTACCAAACCGCCGTGCCATTGGCTGATTGGGTAGCTGTGGAGCAGATCATAGTTTTCGTGATTTCCACTAACGAACAGCGTGGTAAAGGGTCTGGCTTCCAGCCAGTCCAGCCATCGCTGCTCTGTATCGCTGCCATCCCAGACGCCGCCAAAATCACCGTTGTCCTGAATTCGGGATAATGGAGATTATACCGAGTAAATTTCTATACCGAAAAATTTCAGAATCCTGTAAATAAGCAGATTCTACATAAGATTTTTCGGTATAGTATTTTCAATCCAGTGTATAGAGGGCTTGCTTTGCATTCTTGTTTTTCCAGAGTTTCTCAGTGCCTCCGATGATTGGCACTGACTTGTTGATGGCATCACTCATCATCTCCAATGTAGCAAAAGCATAGAAACCAGATGTGGTGGACATGCTTTCATGCCCAAGCAACTGCATTATAAATGGTAAAGGAATGCCGTTTTTATACAAATCCATTGCTTTTGTTTTTCTAAACAAATGGCAGTGAACATTCTCCGGAACCGCATTGCATGTCTCTCGGGCCATCTTTGCCGCTGTACCAACCACGAGACTAATGCTGTCTGTGGAAAGTCTGTGAGGTTTTCCGTCCCTCATGCTATAAAACAGTGGGGCGGACTGTTCCGATGGATGAAACTCCTTCAGATAGGAATTAAGGTGAGCCACAGTCTTCCTCATGATTGGAACATTGCGCCTTTTTCGACCCTTTCCAATTATAGAAATATAGGGGTTAGGTACATCAAGGTGCAGTGATTCTATGTCAAGGTCGGCCAATTCTTGCACCCTGGCTCCTGTATCATATAAGAGTATGAGAATCATTCTGTTCCGTCGGTGTTTCTGCGTGTTCATATCATAAGCAGATAGAATGACAGCTGTTGCTTCAGGCTGAAGATACAAAATAGGGTGCTTTTCTTCTTTTAGTTTTTGAATTTGGCAAACAGATTCATAGATACCACGAAGTTCAAAGTCCTCCTGTCCACAATATTTTAAAAAAGAACGGATAGATGTGATCCTGAGATTTATTGTTCTGGTTGATGCCCCTTGACCTTTCAACCAGATAATAAACTCTTTTACATAATCACGGGTAAACGCCTCAAAGCTTACAAGCTCGTCTTCGATATTCTTTTTTTCTTTCAAGAACCGTAAATATGTTTTAAGTGACTGCTTATACGTTTCTATCGTCTTACCGGACAGGTTTCGTATAGCGGGCATATAATCATGCAGATAGGAACGCGCCATTGTCCAGAAACATTTGTCTCTTTTACGCTTATATCTCATATGGCTCAACCTCAGGCAGTAAACTCTCCAAGTTCTCTGTTGCAGCGGCATAGTCTGCAAAATAGTCAGGGATCAGGTGCACATAGTAATACGTCTTTTCAAGCGAGGAGTGTCCCATATAGCGCATGAGATAAGGAAGCATGGAAATGACATCTTTTTTCTCTTTAGCCCAACGTGCTATATTGGCACACGCAAAGTGGTGCCGGAAGTCGTATGGCCTTGGCTTAATCTCGCCATCTCGTTTGAGCCCTGCCGCAAGCCATATCTTTCTGAAATTAAATGGTATTGATGATGCAGATATGATATTACCGCTTGGTCCCGGGAAAAAATATTCTCGTTTAGGGAAACAATTCCTTATGGCACAATCATATTCTATCAGGTAAGATATCAACTCATCCGATAAAAATAGCCGACGGTCTCGATGTCCTTTTGATTGTAGGATATCCAGATAACCGTCACTAAGGTGGACATTTTCACAACGGAGATGTCTGGCTTCACCACACCTCGCACCGCAGCAATAGAGAAAACGGTACAGGGCCGGATAAACATAAGGACGCCCTGGTGTTTTCTTTCGGAGCACGTATGAGTCACATTCTTTAAAAAATCGTTGTATCTCGATGTCGGACAGCAAGTAAACTTCTGGTCGGAAAGAGTTCTGGGAAACAGGGTATTCAAGAACATATGCGTCTAAATCACCCATGGAGCGAAGATAGCGTCCGAACTCTCTAACAGGACTTATCCAAGGGCCGCATTTTGAATTGGAGTGTTCAGAGCGTTCAATACTCCATCCTACTACGAGGCTTTTGCAGAGAACCGTGTTGTTGCCATGCTTGAAATTGTACCGATCTAAGCTCTTTAAACACCATTGAGCCGATGTATTATATTGTATGCCTATGGAATTTTTAAACTTTAGGAATGTTTCCAGAGATGGCCCGAGCGCACTTATAAAAAGACTCATGTATTTACCTTTCGAGATATTCCTGCAAGAGGCAGTACACATTCTTTAAGGTTACTTATGTCTGCGGTTATATAGATATCGGTAGTTCTTGTTTCCGCATGCCCAAGGATTGCTGCAATTGTTGTTAATGGAATGCTATTTTGAACCATCATCGATGCTGCGTTATGGCGCAGCATACACATACCCCAGATACGACCATCCTTTTGTATGCCAGCGCGTTGGAGTATGTTGCTTACGATATAGTAGCACGTTGAGTGTCCCCCCAAAGGTATAAAAGGTGCTTGGCTTCGCAAGAACACATGGTCATCGTCAACTCTGGGACGCTCCTCTAAAATATAGCGATAGATCGAATTCCCAATATCAACTGTTAATGGAAGGCATACAGCGTTGCCCGTTTTGCTTTGCTGAAAGAAAATGGTCTCATTGTCCCAGTCTATATTGGCGAGCCTCAAATCGACCACATCAACCGCACGCATTCCCGTAGTAAGCCCCAGGAAAAATATCGCTGCATCTCTGTGAGATACACTTGGAGATGATAGTACTTCTTCTATACTCATGATCTCATTGTCCGTAAACATTGGAACTATCCGCTTGGTGCGGTAAGGATGAATCCCTGCCACTGCAAAATAAAGATCTTCACGCCCAAAATGCTGGAAGATATTGCGCAATATGCAGAGGACATTACGCTGATGTTTCTGAGACCAAGAGCAAATATAATTTACGACATCTGATACAGCCAGATCCTTTAAGGTCAGTATTCCACCGTCCTCCATATAGCGAAGGAGATGTAACATCCCATTTTGAAAAAATCCGATCGTTCCAATATTTGAATACTGTGTTTTTAAGTGCTCCATATAATCCTGATAGATTTCTATGAGATGTATAGATTTCGGCGAATTCTTCTCTTTTGTGACCATTGAGAAATCAAAAGTGCCTTGGAGATAAAATGAATTTATTAGCCGCACAAAACGACCATACATGACATTCCGATATCCGACAAACGCTCCTGTTTCCTCATTAAACACATTATCAGCAAATATTTGACCAATGTTGACTGTATAAGTATCATAGCCATTTTCTGCGCAGAACTTCTTGAATCTATTGCTGACTTGTTTGTAGTTTTCGATACTTTTTACCGCATAGCCTGCATTGGTTAAAGCAGCTAAAAAGGCCTCGCACAAATCATTAATATCTGATTTCATAGAAGACACCCTCCATTTGCCTGGTGCTTCCTATAATATCAAAAATATTATGCCGAAAAAAGTCTTTAAATTATTGTATTTTCAGCGCAATATAAAAGATTTCGGGATAATATTTTTTTCGATATAATCCCCGCAGATGATGAGGTAATCCTCTTTGGTCAGGTCACGTTGCTCATGGAATGCCGCAGGCAGGAGCCTTCTGAAATCACCGTGCGTATCACCGGTTATAAAAATGGCCATTTCTTTTCTCCCTTTTCTATTCATTCTACTTCCTGTTCCAGCACCACATCCAAGTCTCGGAAGTGGATGTGGATGGTTTCCGCATCCTCCACCGTGATCTTCTGGATGATCTGTCGGACGAATTCATCATCGAATTCCGTGTACCCTGCAGAGCATTCCATCAGGCTGTCCCACATCTGCTGACGCTTCGCCGCCTGCTCCGCCATGCTTACTTCTTTTTGTTGGACTTTTAAGATCTGCGCCTTAAGGGCTTCCTTCTCATCCGTCAGGGCTTTCATCCTGGCGTTCAGTTCCGCATCGGCCATGTTCGCCAGCAGCCGGTCCAGCACATCAGACTGTTCCTGGCTGACTGCATCCATTTGTTTCTTCAGTTCCAGCAGCTTTGCGCCAGCCTGCGACATGGCCCTTTTGGCTTCCTCTACCATGACCAGTACATCCGGGCAAACCTCCTGTCGGATAGCCGTATACTCGTTCATGGCGGCGAGGATGGCGTTGTGGAGTCTGCTCTCATCCAGCGTCGGGGAGTTATGACAGTATTTGGTGCCGAATTCCAGCCGGGAGACGCATCTCCACACGATGCGCTTCTTGCCGTTTCTGGCCCAGGTCACCCGCTTGTAGGGGGAACCGCACTCGCCGCACACCAGCAGTTCCGTCAGAGCATACTTGCCTGAGTATTTCCCCAGTTCCGTTTTTCCGCTTTTCTGCAGCACCTTCCGCTTGCTGGACCGGCGTGTCATTTCTTTCTGGACCTGGTCGAACGTCTCTCTTGAGATAATGGCAGGGTGATTGTTCTCCACGTAGTACATGGGACGCTCTCCCATGTTCTTCTTTACTTTTTTGGTAATGCAGTCGGTAATATAGGTCTTTTGCAGCAGGGCGTCACCCATGTACTTCTCGTTGGTCAGGATGTTATGAATTACCGCAGAAGACCATCGTTCCACCTTCTGTGCGGTAGGAATATTATCCTGTTCCAGTTCCAACTTGATCTGGCCCAGACTGCAGCCAGCCAAGTATCTTCGGTAAATGCGGCGGATGATCTCCGCTTCCTCCGGAACGATCTCCGGCTGGCCATCTGTGCCCTTGCGGTAGCCCAGCATTCTCTTATATTGAAAGTAGACATTTCCGGCTTCGGCGCTTTTTTTCCAGCCCCAGGCAACATTCTTGCTGAGAGACTCGGATTCTGCTTGGGCGAAGCCGCTGAACAAGGTGATCAGGAACTCGCTGGACTCTGTGAGGGTGTTGATGTTTTCCTTTTCAAAGTACACCCCGATACCGTTGGCTTTCAGTAGGCGCACCGTTTCCAGGCAGTCTACCGTGTTTCGGGCAAAGCGGGAGAGGGATTTTGTAATGATGAGGTCGATGCGGCCCCGCTTGCAGGCGGTGATCATTTTCTTGAACTCCGTCCGCTTTTTCATGCTGGTGCCGGAGATACCCTCATCGGCATAGATCCCCGCCATCTCCCAATCCGGGCTTTCCTCGATTTTCTGGGTATAGTAGGACTTTTGGGCTTCGTAGCTGTTGAGCTGTTCTTCACTGTCGGTGGATACCCGGCAGTAGGCCGCCACCCGCTTTTTCCCATCATGGGTGCTGTGAATGGCTCCCCGCGTTTTTGTAGCGGGAATCACCCGCACCCGCCTATCTAAAGTCGTTGTCGCTTCCATGTATCATTCGTCCTTTCCCGCCTTATCTGCAAACTGAACTGTTATGATATGCTCCTGTGTGATCGTGATATAAGAAACCACCCGCCGAAAGTGATTCCAATCTGCTTTCGGTAGGTGGTCAAAATTTTCATATTCAGAAATTGGCTCCGGACAACAATCGTATCGTGCAGCTGCCCCTTGTAGAATCAGCGCCATCACCGCTTCTGGGGAGTCCGGTTGCTCTAAGCCACGATTGATGGCATTGCTCAGTCGAATGACTTCCGCAGAGGGGGCATAGGCAAGCTGCTTAGAGTGTTCGTGTGCATAAATCTGTCGATTTGCCTCTGTCAGCACGGTATCCGTATCTGTGGTGATGGTACTGCCGCAGGACCCACATTTGAGGTGCAGCTTGCTGTTATCCAACCATTTACCGCCAATGCGGATAAGTTTTCCGCCGCAGGTGCAGCGAAGGTACGGCTTCAAGCGTTCAATGGGCATTTCTGCTTCGTGTGTCTGCCGCTTGGCAATCTTTTCTGCAATCTTATCCTGCACCGCCTGAAAATCATTCGCATCAATTATCACAGGATACCCATCTTTGCCAGTATAGCGAGGATTCTCCAGAACACGCTTTACCTTGTGCTTGTTCCATGGCGGAGCTTCCAGGCAGTATGGAATGTGCTGCTGATTTAATGCTTCTGAGATATTTTGGAAGGAAGCACCGGCGATGTAGAGGGTGAACACCATGCGAACCACCTGCTGTTCCTCCGGCACAATCTCCAATGCGCCGTCACGAATCTGGTACCCATATAAGATCTTGCGATTTATCATTCCGCTGACATCTCCAATCGTTCCGTTAGTTCTAAGCCGCCGTACAGGTGGAAGCGGATGGTACTTTGAGACTCCGCAGTGATTTTCTCTACAATGCCTTCAAGGAGGCCATCATCCAAATCATCCGGTTCTTCCGGTCCATCGAGGACTGTCTGATAAACCTTCCGAAGTGCGTCCACAACATCATCCATCACTTCATTCTCTGCCAGTCGGCGCCGCTGCCCACGGAGCTGTGTCAGTTTGGCACTGATGGCATTCATGCGGACGGCGCTGGCATCGGCGTCCAGCAGGCCGTTAGCCCGCAGGGTGCTGATTTTATGGCTTTCTTCTGTTGTTTCTGCGATAGCAAGGTTAATCGCCAACATCTTCGGATTGTTTTGCTGCAGAATGGCATTTAAGATGTTCATCTGTTCCATGACAGGCTTCAGAATGATGTCCGCATTACATCTGAGCTTGCGGTACATCCGCAGAAACGCGGCGTAAATCTCCGGTTCGGGGATGCGACCTATCGGGCAGGAGGAAGCACTCTGGTTATGCTTTCGGCAGACCCAGTAGGTAGCGCCGTTTGTGCCCTGCCGGCGCAGGAAAGGCGTTCCGCAGTTTCCGCAGAAGATTTTCATGGTGAGAGGGCTTTTGCGTCTTCGTGTTTTTGCTCTTGCAGCTTTTCGCTGCAGGAGTGCCTGTACCTTTTCAAAGGTTTCTTTTTCAATGATGGCGGGATGCGTATTTTCGATATAGTACTGCATCTGCTCCCCGTTGTTTTGCTTTCTTACGAAGGGAAAACCGCAGGTGTAGCTCTTTTGGCAGAGGGAGTCGCCAATATATTTTTCATTGGTCAGAATGTATCGAATACCGGTTTTAGCCCAACGCCCCTCATTTCGCTGCGGGGGGATGCCTTTGGATGTCAGGGCATCTGCGATCCATATCATGCTGTGGCCGTTGAGGTAGGAGTCAAAGATCCACCGCACTGTGGCAGCTTCCTCCGGGATGATCGCAAGATTTTTCTTGTCTTCCATGCGGTAACCGTAGGGAGCATCGCAGACGATAAATTCACCCTTTTCCATCCGCCGCTGGTAACTCATGCGCTGGTTGGCCGAAATGGAGATGGATTCCTGCTGGGCCAGAGAACCGGAAACGCTCACCATCAGTTCGGTGGTGAGCGTTTTCGTGTCGATATTCTCTTTTTCAAACCGGACAGTAACGCCCATGCCGGACAACTCCCGCAGAGCGGAGAGGCAGTCCTTGGTATTTCGGGCGAAGCGGGATACGGACTTCACCAGAATTCGGTCGATCTTGCCCTTTCGACAGTCTGCCATCATCCGGTTGAAGTCCTCCCGCTGATCCATCCGGGTACCGGTGAGCCCCTCGTCTGCGTACACGTCTACCAACTCCCAGCCGTCATGCTGGGCGATCTCTTCCGTATAATTGCGGATCTGGGCGGCGTAGGAATGCAGCTGATCCTTGGAGTCCGAACTGACCCGACAGTAGGCCGCCACCCGTAGGCGCTCCGGCTGAATCGCCTGGGGTTCGATCACTTTCACCGTGGCCATCAGCGTTCCTCCCGCTGGTGGGCAGCCATTGCTTCGCTGCGATTCACGCAGCCATGCAGGTCTTCGATGAAGGTGTTCAGGGCAGACGGGCTGTCAAACCCGTTGATGTAAACAACGCCGTCATTCTGCGTGTACTTGTCACCGTCCTGATACCCCAGCTTTTTCGCCTGTGCCGCTTCAAGGATGTCGATCCAAACAGAACCGTCTTTGCGGTAAATTTGTTTTAAATAATACTGGTATTCCACACTGTGTCCTCCTTGCATCTTTTTGGGCAACACACAAGCTACCACACTATCCGCGGAATAGCCAGCACTATTCCCGAACAGTCTGCGGGGCGTATTTTTCTCTGGCGAGTCCCTTGGCATAAGCCAGTTCCTTTGCTGACAGAAGGCCCTTCTCGGATAAGTGCTCCAGCATCCGGATGGCCAGCCGGTACTGCAATTCCTTCTTGGCGTCGATCATGCGCACACCTCAAAATAGCTTTCCGGCTTCAGCTCCCGCAGGAACTTCGTTACAGCCAGCAGGCTGCTCGTGGTGCGCATGTCCGGCAGAGCCTCCCGCATGGCTGCGTAGTAGCGGCGGCCATGGCTTGCGCGCTCGTCCAAGATGGAGATGACGCAGGTGTCGGTCTCTGTGCGGATGGCCCGTCCAAAGCCCTGACGCAGCTTAATCTGCATCTCAGGCACGGCCACATTCTGAATAAACTGGCGAAGGGATGCGTATTCCTCCCGCTCTTTTTCCTTCAGTGCGTCCGGATAGGCGAAAGGCAGGCGGGGGATCACCAGCAGGGATACGCAGTCGCCGGGGAAATCAAAGCCTTCCCATGCAGCGCCTGTAGCCAACAGCACAGCCCCCGGCGTTTGCCGAAACCGCTCCGTCATGTGCATGGCGTTTCTGCCCAGGGTAAATAACGGGAAGCTGAGTTCCCGCTCCCGCAGCCTATCCTTTACTGCTGACATGGCGGCGTAGGAGGTGAACAGCACCAGCGCATGGCCCCAGGCCGCGCGGATGAGTTCCGCGATTTCATCTGCCAATTCATCATAGTACGTTTCCGAGCTTTGACTCGGTGGAAGCTGCGGCAAGTACAGCAGGCAATTCTGCTTATAGTCAAAAGGAGAAAGTGAAACAGACTCCGTTACGCGCCGCCCGTCCATCAGTCCAGTCTGCGAACGAAAACGGTGAAAGTCATCCCCCACAGCCAAAGTCCCAGAGGCCAGCACAAAAGCGTGTTCCGGCCTCCACAGGACCTGGCGCATCTGTTCTGTCAAATCTGAAACGGTGGCGCACAGCATGGTTCCGCCATCGCCGTCATCCGCTGTGTAGAGGATCATATTCGTTCTCGGACTGCTAAAGAGAGACACCGTGCCGCGCAGCTTTTCCAGCTGCCTGCGCCCCTGCGCCGACAGCAGCCTGCCGACCTGCTTCTCAATAACAAGAAGAGAGCGGCTGGGGATCGTCAGCAAATGAAGGTACGCATCCACGGGTTCGGTTTCCTCTCTGGGCTGCGTGAGCTGGCGGAGCAGCGGCCCCATCGTGCCTGCCAGCACATCTGCTGCCAGCAGATATCGTTCCGCGCAGAGCTGGTTGATCACGCTCTGGATGTCACCGGCAGTCAGCGTCATACCAAACATCTCCCGCGCCGCTTCCGGCAGTTTATGGGCCTCATCTACGATGATGACGCTATGCTCCGGGAAAATGGGGCGTTTCCCCTGACTGCGGTGGATGGCGTCCGCCAGCAAAAGATTATGGTTACAGATCTGGAACACATATCGATCCGCGTCGCAGCGTTTCAGAAAGCGCTTGTACCGACAGTCCTGATGGTCGCAGTCGCAGAACTGCGGAACGCAGACACGTTCCCAGTCATAACCGCTGAGATGGGGGACATTGTCCATGTCCAGCGTTCCTTTCAGCGCGCGAAGGGCGTCGGCGGCTGCCGGATCTTTCTTTTGAAAGTTCACCTGACGAAGCCGTCTTTGCAGGCGTTCGTCGCAAACATAATGGCCTTTGCCTTTGCGGATCACAGAGAGTAGTGGGCGGTCGATCTGTCTGTCTGCCAGCAGGGTGCAGGACAGCAGCGGAAGGTATTCTGTCTGCACGGCGTTCTGCAAGGCGATGCTGGAGGTGGAGATAATGATGGGCTTGTGCAGTGCCTCCGTGCCGGATCGGTTGGCCGCTGCGGCAGCTGCCAGATAAGCGTAGGTCTTGCCGATGCCGGTGCCTGCGTCGCACAGGGCGATGCCGCCGTTCAGCATGGTATCCAACATTCGGTGGCTGAGCTTGATCTGCTCGGAACGCTCCACCATGCCCTGGGCAGGCAGCAGGTCTTTGAAAATATGGTCGATCATGGCGTGGGCTTTCTGCCTGTTTGTATCATTTGTATTCATCCGTGGATTTCCCCTATCATGATAAAAAGTATTTTTGTCATTCGTTTCACCGTATTTGCAGCTCGCGCCCCGGTGGATAAAGGGAACAGTACGGACAGAAGGCGGCTACCTTCTCACGGGCGTATTCCTGGGGTCTCTACTGCTTTCAACCCCAGGGCAGCCCAGCCTCATCATGCTGGCCAGTGCTTTGTGTCTCATTATCAGCCCGAACAGAGTCAATGCCAGCCGACTTTGCCAAAGTCGGCCCGTCACAGGTTTTATCGCTCGCCGAAGATATCTCCTCCGGGTCATGGCGCACACTGCGCGAACGCTCATCCGTCCGGGCGGTTGCCCGTACTGCTGGTATGCACTTTTCAAGGAACAGCGAGGGATCTCCTTTTGGGTCCCTCACTGTCCTCCCGAAAAAGCCCGTGGGTGAATACCCTTAATTTGAAAAATTCTCAAAATATTTCTTCAGATCTCGCAGAATACGGTCCCGGCGTTTGATGACCGCCCTCTGGGTAATTCCGATCCGCGCCGCGTAGTCTCTGGTGGATGCGCCGTCGAAGAACAATGCGTTGATCAACTCCCGATCCGCGTCATTCAGAGACAGCATGGCCAACAGCAACATCTCCTTTCGTTCCGCAAGGCTCTGTGCCTGCTCCCGTTCCAGTGCTTCTTCCTCCGCGCTTGGGGCTGTTTCCGCGCCGACATAGTCCGAAAGCAGGTCGTCCTCCGCCATCTGTTCCAGTGAGAGGAGTTTCCCGGAAAACTGTTCCTCCCGTACATACCGCTCCCGGCGGTCCGCCTGGGAGTAGGCCAGATACACATCCTCCGCCACTTCCACATCCACACCATCCACGGTGATGATATTGGCGATCACTTCACCAGCTTCGTTGTAAATGCGTCTATAATTGCGTTCTTCCTGCCATTTTTTCATTTTTCGTGACTCCAATCTCAGATTTTTTTGAAAGTTCTGAGATCGGGTCACGGGTATCTGGCGACATAGGTCTGCCAACGCTGGAGCATACAAGTCCTTTCCGCCATTCAACAATGCGAAAAGGGCGCAAAAAAAGAGCCTTACGCATAGCTGAAAAGCTACTTGTAAGGCTCCTAACTCAATACTTCCCTCTTACGTCTGATTCGACGCTGGGTGGTTGGTGCGCTTGACGAAGTTATATATTGTTTTGTCTTTTCTTAATTCAGGCCCATGCCGTATCTCTGCAGAGAGTGGGCACGATAATCGACGGCTCGGTCCTGTGCCGCACGGTGATCCCCACCTGCATACCGCACCTTGGACACTTTGCGATAATATCAGCTGGTTCATCCCCTACCATGGCAAACAGCCGATATTGGGAAAGGGCCGCCCCCGCTGGGGCATCCGCGATCCGTCCCTTCTCGCAGATGGGACAGCGAAGGATCTTGCGTATTTCTTGTTCCATGGCGCCTCGCTTTCTCTGTTCTCTTTTTTGAGAACAGCTTCCTAAAATTTTTTCACAGCAGATGATGGTTCTCCAGCCGGATACGCATGGCTTGCTTGGAGACTTGAAAAATGTCGGCCATATCCGCGACCAATTGTTGGCGATCCCTGCCAGGTTGGAGCTGGTAAAAGCATCGCTTTACTTGGGGCAGCGGCATCAGAAGGATGGACCCCAGCAGATTCGCCTGCATTTCCAATGCGCTGTTCTGCGTTCTGACGATGTTTGTTCCTGTCATCATGGCTGCACTCTCGCCGGTTCCGCTGTACAGTCTCTTATGCAGCAGCCAGTGTGCCAGCTCATGAGCGCAGGTAAAGCGCAGTCGGCCTGTGGAGGCATCCTCTCTGCAGAGGGAGCTATCGATGAGTATGGTGCCGCCCTTGACCGCAATGACGGTATATCCTGGGATATCGTAATCATAGATAATGGCGCCGCCATCATCAAAAACCGTTTCGCCCAAGACACACCCGGTTTTCCGCAGGCACTGATATTCCAGCGTGATCCCCTGTGCTTCGATGATGTCCTCGATAGGGATCATTCTGGGAACGCCATAATAGAGATTCGGATCATAGGCGGTGATGACTTCGCGGGCGATCCCCTCCAGAGCCTGTTCCCTGTAATATGGTGTTCTCATGCCTTGGTATCACTGTCCTCTCCTGATGTTCTCATACGCCGGTTGATCCGGTCGATAAAGTCCTGCCACTCCTGGTCGGTGGCATCCGCCTCTCTTGCTGTGCGCAATGCAGCCCGGACGATCTCCCGATCCATGATGTAGTCCGGAAGGTCTGCGGATACCCGATTTTGCTTGGATTTTGCCGCAAGGTCAAGCATCCATTCCCGTTCTGGCTTGTCCAACTGCAGCAGCAGGGCCATCCGTTCCAGATATTCCTGCGAAGGAGCCGCACGGCGGTCATTCTCAATGTTGCTCAGATAGACCGGCGACAGGTCCAGCTTTGCCGCCATGCCTCGGAGCGTCAGGCCGCGCGCTATACGCTTCTCCCGAAGGAAGCTGCCAAAGGTCTGTTCCACACGTTTCACCTCCTCGTGCGTTCTCTCGATTGGGAACAGTGCCAGTATAGTAAACATCTGTTCGATTAGTAAGATGAGAAAGCAGAGGTGTTCCCCGCAAGGAACACCTCTGCTCAGCGTGTCGAAAAAGTTTTTTCTCCCCGCTGAACAAGTTTTCAGAACATTATAAAAGTTCTGAAAACTTAGGATTTCAATGGCGCGGGACACCCTTCTTGGGTTTCCCGCGCACACCCTTCCTTACCGTCGCGGAGAATCTTCTGCTTTATCGACAGACTCGGGCGGCGGCTCACATTGAGCCGCCGCCTTTTCCGCTTGGAGGCTTGCTTGGAGGGAGCGCCGCCTTACTTGTACTGCCGGTACAGGAAGGTGACGATCTGGGCACGGGTGCAGCCCCCGTTGGGGGAGAAGGCCCCGGCGCCGGTGCCCTGGGTGATGCCGTTCTTCACGGCCCAGGCAATCGCATCAGCGCAGTAGGAGGAGGCGGACACATCCTGGAAGCTGCTGCCGCTGACGGCGGGAGCCCCAGCCGCCCGGTGCAGGAAGGTGACGCTCTGGCCCCGGGTGCAGGTGCCCTCGGGGGAGAAGCGGCCATTGTCCATGCCGCCGGTGATGCCGTTTTCAACGGCCCACAAAACCGCCTGATAATAATAGGCGTCGGGAGAGACATCGCTGAAGGGATTGAAGGTCATCTTCGGCGCGGGGCTGCCCACCGCCCGCCACAGGAAGGTGACGATCTGGGCGCGGGTGCAGGCGTCGTTGGAGCCGAACAGGCCGCTGCCCTTGCCGTTGGTGATGCCCTGAGCCACCGCCCACTTCACGGCGTCCGCATAGTAGGCGCTGTTGGGCACGTCGGCGAACACGCCGCCGCTCTCCTGGCCGAAAGCGGCCTGGACCGTCACGGCAGAGCCGGGCATGGTAAAGGTGAATTTGCCGCCGCCCTGGTTGGTCAGGCCCAGGAGGTTGCCGCTGGCGTCGGTGACCATCAGCTTATCCAGCACATAGCCGCTGGCGGGGGTGGCGGTGATGGTCACCCGGCTGCCCTTGGCCGCGTCGGCGGGGGAGACGGTCACGGTGCCGTTTGCGGTGGAACCCGGCTGGGAGATGGGATACGTGGCACCGGACACCGTGGAGCCGCCGGAGGAGGAACCGCCGGAAGAGGAGCCGCCGCCGGAGGAACCACCGCCGCCAGTGGAGCCGCCGCTGACTGTTACCTGACACTTGGTCACTGGCTGACCGCCGTCTTCCACGACCACCACCACATAGGCTTTCAGGCTCTTGGGGTTGGTAATGCCGCCAGTGAGGGCCAGCGTGCCCTCAAAGGTATAGCTGCCGGGGGTATTACCGTTATAGCTGTCGCACTTCCAGGCAACGCCTAGAGTCTCTTTCGTGCGGTCGCTGAGGGTGACCTCCACTGTCTCGGGCAGATTCAGAGCCGTTTCGGCAGTGCCAACGGGCACTGTTTGCTGCTCCAGCAGCTCCACAAACGTCACAGTGACCCGTTCCACAGCTTCATCACCGAAGAGAACACGGCCATCGGTCAGAGTCCAGCTGCGGAAGCCGTCGTCCAGCACGTCCTCCAGGTCGGAAACGCTGTCTTCCAGCAGGTCCGCCTGGGCAAAGTAAGCGCTGGCAGCCTTCTTGATGTTGTTCTTGGTGTTGTTGCTGAGCAGCGCCGCGAACTCATCGGAGACCAGCTGGCTGGCGGTCTTGGCTTCGATGAAGTTCTCGTCGGTCTTGACGTTCGCGTCCACCCAGCCGGTGGCCTGACGGCGCTCGGTCTTGCCCTCGTCGGGGTCGGCCGCCAGGTCCGCGTTGTTGAACTGGTCGGCGCTCTTGTCGTAGTAGCAGTCGTACAAGGCCGCTCCGGTCTCAGACGCGCCGATCAGATGGCCGATGGCGGTGGTGGCAAACTCGCTGGCGGCCACGCTCAGCTTCTGGGCCTTTGTCAGGCTGCTGGTGTAGCAGTTATACAGCGCGCCGCTGGTATAGCCTGCCAGGCCGCCCACATAGAGAGTGCCATCATAGAGCATACCGGGCACGGAGCCGAAGCTGGCGCTGTTGGCGATGAGGCTGTTGGCCGCCTGCTTGCCGCAGATGCCGCCCATATAGATATCGGCTTTCTCCATGGAGATGGTCCCGTAGTTCAGGCCCACATCCGTCCAGCTGTTGGCCACCAGGGAGCCGGACTCCATCTGGCCCACCAGGCCGCCGATGGCCGCCTTGCTGCCAGCGTTCACGGAAATGACCTGATTTCCGCCGCTCACGGAGCAGTGGTCGATGACGGCGTTCTCTTCCAGAATACCGGCCAGGCCGCCGCCGGAGATGATGTAGCTGCCCAGGTCGTAATCCGTGTAGATCTTGTTGATGTGGACGTTCAGGTCCTTGACGGTGCCGCCCTCGGCGATGACGCCGAAGAAGCCCACGGCCTCATATTCCTTTGCGTCCTTGGCGGTGCCGCAGGTCAGGTTACTGACGGTATAGCCCCGGCCGTCAAAGGTGCCTGCAAAGCCGGAGGTCTTGCCGTGATCCACTCTGCCGATGGGCGTCCAGGTCTCGCCGGAGATATCCAGGTCGCAGGCCAGGGCCACATACTTTCTGTCATAGTCCTCGCCATCGTTGACAGATTCCGCAAATTTCATCAGCGTATCGATGGTACTAATCAGGTAAGGGGAGTGCTGGGTGCCGCTGCCGCCGTCGAAGATGCCGGAGTCCTCCTGGGCGGCGTTCTTCAGGGCGTTCTGGACGGCTTCCTTGATGGCCTCGGAGCTTATGGTTGCGCCGCCGATGGTGTCTACGTTGTTGAAGTTATCGTCTTTGCCGATGCCCAGCAGGTTTTCGATGATGGCGATGGCTTTTTCCCAATAGCTTGGGGTTTCCTTTTCATTGGTCGCGTCGATACTGTCAATCTTGCCGTCTACAACGGTTACGGTCACATATACGAGGCCGAATTTGCCCTGGGCGGAGCCGGTGTATGTGCCGTCCTTATAGGAGCCGGTGTCCGGGGCAGCGTCGTCCGCCGCAAACAGGGCGGTGACGCGGACCTCCTTGCCGGGCATGGTGAAGGTATTGCCGGTGACCACCTCATCGTTCGCCATGAGACTGCCGTCCTTCAGGTGATAGCCCGCGTCGGGGGTAACGGTCAAAGTGATGATGTCGTTTTCCGCGGCAACGCTCTTGCTGGCCGTGACCGTGCCGTGCTCCATATCGGCGATGGTGATGCCGTACAGGTTGGGAGCCGGGGTGCCGCTTGCGTCCAAAACCACATTGTCCACGGCAACGGAGCCTTTGCGGCGGTCAGAGGATTCAAATACAAAGGCAAACTGGGCGCCGTCCACGCAGAAAGCAGAGGGAATGGCCACGCTGCCCTTGCCGGTGATGTCCTCCACGCTGCTGTCCTCGTCCACGGTGGGAAGATGGTCCTTGGCGTTCCAGAGCTCCGTCCAGGTCTGGCCCTTATCCTTGCTGGCCTTGACCGTGAAGATGATGGAACCGCTGCTCAGCTCCGCATAGGAGCCGCCGAAATCAAAGGTCAGCTCCATGCTGTCCTTCGTATGGATCTGGGGCAGGATCAGCTTTTCGTTCTGCGCCTGCTTGAACATGACGTTCTGCGTGCAGATAGCCGCGTTGCTGCTGTTCAGCGCCGTGTAGCGGGCGATCTTCCAGGACTCGTAGTTATCATTGGCACTGGGGCCCTCCACAGTCCATCCGGCAGGGAGCCCGTCACTGTTGTTGAAGTCCTCGTGGATGCTGTCCGGCAGGGTAACTGTCTTTGCCTTGAAGGAAGCCGCGATGGTGTGATTCTTGGTAACATTGGTGAACTCGTAGGCGGTCTTTGCACCCTGAGATACGCCGTCTACCTTAACGTCCTCGATCTCGTAGCCCTCGGACGGGGTGATGGTGAACTGCTTGCTTTCGCCCTTGGCAACAGAGACTGCACCGTTCGGTGCAATGCTGCCGCCCTGTCCGGCCGATGCCGTAATGGTAAAGGTCTCCTCCACGGGGGGCGTGGGGGTCTCGCCGCCTTGGGCAATCACCTTAACATCGTCCACATATACCGGGCCGCCATCTGGGCTGTATGCTTTGCGCTGATAGCGGAAGGACAATTTCATGTCGTCCTTTTGCAGGTCTTCCGGAATATCGACCGTAATATCCGCTGTGCCGACATAATCTGAAAGCATGCCGGTTTTCATGTCAGCAATGGAATTTTTCGCGTCCCAAAGTTCAGTCCATGTCTGGCCGTTGTCAACTGAGCCCTCAAGCGTAACGGTCATTGCGCCGTTCTTCAGCAAGATGGTGTTGCCGCTGAACTGGAATGCAACAGTTCCTGTTTTGCCATTCATCGCAAGCGGCGGAGCGATCAGGCGCTCGTCCTGCTTCGCGCCGTTCTTGACCGTAATGTCACCAGAGTTGGCACCCCAGCCCCCGTTGTTGTAACTGTCATCATAGGTGTCCGCATCGCAGGACGCAAGCACCCGGCTATAGCTCTTTTTGACCTTCCATGTGTATTTGGCGTCCTTGTTGGTGTTGGCTATGCTCCAGTCGACCGGCAGGCCGCCCTCGTAATCATCGAAGTCCTCGTCCAGCAGGGTGGATTCGGTGTCCCCGCCGGAGGAAGCCTTATCCGCCTGCAGCTTCAGATTATCAATGAATACGATGCTGCCCGTTGTGCTGTATTTGGGCAGCACGTAGTGGAAGGAGAACAGCACGCCGTCCTTCTGCATATCAGCCGGGACCGGAATAGAAATGTTAGCGGTTCCAATCGCACTGGGGAAGTCTGCGACAGTGCCCGTCTTGAGCTGGCCTACCGCATCTTCAGTGCTCCAAATGGTATTCCAGGTGGAGCCGCCGTCCGTAGAGCCTCCCAGTGTGCAAACAGTTTGGCCCTTCGTACCTTTAGCTTTCAAACGAGTCGGATTTGCAGAAAATTCAAAGACAATGTTTGCGTTCTTGCCATTGAGATTCTGTGCCGGCAGGATCACTCTTTCATCCTGCCCGATCAGTCCCTGGTCATACTCTGCGTCATATTCATCAGCAGAACAATACAAGCCATAGTGCTTAAAGTACCTGTAGATTGTCCAACTGCCGTTATAAGCAGTGGTATTTGTTTTTTCTGTTGTCCAGCCGTCCGGCATTTTACCGGCTTCAAAATTCTCGTCGATCAGCTGCGCTGTGTCGGCAGACCCGCCGAAAGTTGCCTCGATGGTATGGTCAGCAGTCACTTTGCTGAAGGTGTACGTTGTAGGAGTACCAACAGAATTGCCGTCCACCTTCACGTCAGAGATAAACCGTCCTGCATCGGGCGTGATGGTAAAGGTCTTGCTTTTGCCGTCGTTGATCTGCACGGCGCCGGAGGGGGCAATGGAGCCGCCCTGGCCCGCCGCGGCGGTGATGGTGTGGATCTGGGAGGGATCCTCCACGTACACCTGGACGTTGTCCAGCCACAGGGAGGTGCTGTCCTTGCCCTGGTAGACAAAGGCGAACTGCACGGCTTCCTCATTCTGGAATTTGTCCGGGATGCTTACCTGGGCCTGGGTCTTTTCCCAGGCGTTGAACTCGTTCTTGGGGTTCCAGTCCCACAGCTGCCAGATCTGCTCCCAGGCCTCGCCGTCGGTGGAGGCCATGACCTTCAGATTGTGGTAATGGTTCTGCACGCTCCAATAGTAGTTGGTGTAGAAATCAAAGACCATGCCGGCCTTGGTGGTCTGGGCGCTCAGGTCGATCTTGTGGCTGATAAGCCACTCGTCCTGCTGTTCCGTCTTGGAGATGTCCACCATGGCCATCTTGCTGCCGTACTCCGTGCCCTGATACCAGGTCTTTGCCGCTTGGCTCTTCAGGCTCCAGCCATCGGGCGGGAAGCTGGTTTCCTCAAAGTCCTCGGTGAGGACGGTTTTGGTGGGCACGATGACCTCGGAGGCGTCGGCGTTGCCCTCGGCCTTCACGGAATACGTCTTGCGGTTGCAGGCGTAGTCGTTGACCACGATCACCAGGTTCTCGCCGAAGCCGGTGATGTCATAGGAACACGTTGTCTCCGCCCCCGCCTTGGTTTCCACTACGGGGTAGCTGGCCAGCTCCTTGGTCTGGGCGCTGTTGGAGATAGTGACGTTGGAGACGAACTGGTTGTCGCTGACCGTCAGGTCCACGAAATACTTGCCGTTTTCCGTGCGGACGGTGATGTCCTTGGCCTCCGGCTCCTCCGTGTCGATGGTGATGGGGAAGGACCAGGAGGATTTCTGGTTGTTGACGGCGTGCGCCTTATAGGCCAGCTCACCGGTGATGGTCACGAGGACCTTGGTGTTGTTGGGCACCTTGGAATGGTCCTTCTTAGTGCCGTCCCAGCTGAACTTGCTGTAGTCCTCCACGCCGGAGGGAATGATCTGATAATAATTGCTGCTGTAGACGGACTTGGTCTCGTACTCCACGTCATTGGAATAGTAGACCTCGCCGGTCTTCTCATCCTTGATCTTATACGTCAGGGACTTGACGTTTCTTAACAGGCCGGTGTACACGAAGCTCAGGGAGTCCATGTAATCGTCGTTGTTGGGAGAAATGGCGTTGCGGTCGGCGAGATAGGGGACACCGCTGTGGTAGGGGTTGTCGCCCAGGTAGGTGTTGACCGTGCCCTCCAGAGAGCTGGACGCGGCGGTGTTGGTGTAGGCCTGGGACCAGCTGTCCGCGCCGTTGAGCACGTCGCCATAGTCGGTGGCGTCGATGATGGGGGCCTGGGTCCAGTCGCCGTAGAAGCCCATGTAGGGGATGGACAAGGTGGGCTGGGCGGAGGATTCCGGCGTCAGGGTGACGAAGCCCTCCACATAGGTGCCGTTTTTAAAGTTCGCATCCAGATAGGCCTTGTTGGCCTCGGTGAGGCCAACAGGAACGGTGACCGTCACCGTTCCTTTAGAAGGAACTGTCACAGTCTGGGCCTCGATCCTGCCCAGCAGGTAGGGCAGCTCCGTCACCTGATGGACGTCCTCGCCGCCGATCTGCTTGGTGACCTCCTGGCCGTCGGTCTGGATATAGCCGCCCAGGGTGTAGGTAAGGTTCTCATCAGACAGGTTGTGGAGCTGGAATTTCACGGTGTAGCTGCCGGACTTCTGGGCGTCGTCGCCCAGCTCCACCTTGGGCCGGGTGCCGTCCTCGGCGGTGAGGTACGCCTTGGCGGCGGTGACGGCGGCGATATTCACGCTGCCCGCGCCCTGCTTCCGGGGGGAATAGGGGGCGGTACCAGCCATCACCAGGTCGGCGGTACTCATCAGCAGGTCACTGACCAGCTCCGCCTTGTCGGTCTCGCTGTTTGCATAGTTCTGCTGTTCCACATACTGCTTCACCACCGCCATGGCGCCGGAGACATAGGGGGCGGCCATGGAGGTGCCGCTCTTGGTGGTGTAGCCGTTGTTGACGGTGGCGGACTTGATGTTGCCGCCGGGGGCGGTGATGTCCGGCTTCAGGGTCAGCTCCGGCGTCACGCCCCAGGAGGAGAAGTCGGACATCTCTCCGGAGGTGGGGTTGTCCACCTTGCCATAGGAGGCGGAGACCGTCAGCTTCCGGGCGCTTTCCTCCAAAGCGGCCAGGGCCTTGCCGTCCGCCTGGGAGATGAAGGCGCTGGGCAGGTCATATTTGTCCAGCTGCATGTACAGCATGCCCGGTTCGTTGTTGTAGACCAAGATACCGGCGGCTCCGGCGTTCTTCGCCGCTTCCTTCTTCACATTGTATTCCACGGAGCCACGGGACACCAGGGCAATCTTACCATTCACGTCCAGGCCGTCGTAGTCCTTGGCCTCGCCCGCGTTGGGCACAACGACATAGCTCAGTTCCGTGCCCGCCAGGGAGCGGAAGCTCTTGGAATTTTCATCCACGCCGCTGGCGGTCGTGTCCTCCGCCGTGTCGTTGAAGGCCACCTTGCGGTCGCCCACGGTCAGGTAGCAGGAGTCGATGGTGTCCGCCTTCTCCACGCTGGCAACGGACAGGGGGCCGCTGTAGCTGGAGGGGCTGGCCACGGTGCCGTAGTCCGGGTTGGCCGTCAGGGCGTGGCCCTTGCCGATGCGGGTGCCCAGGGCGGCGCTGTACTCGTTGCCGGCGGAGATGGACAGCAGCACGCCGTTGTCAGCGATGCGGTCCAGGACTTCCGCAACGCCCTCCTCCCCCTCGGGGGTGCTGAAGCCGCAGGTGGAGCCCAGGCTCATGTTGATGACGTCCGCGCCCAGGGTCACGGCGTCGTCCGCCGCCGCCAGGATGTCGTCCCAGGTGGCGCCGTTGGAGCCGCTGGAGCTGAACACCTTCATGGCCAGGATCTGGGCCTGGGGGGCCATGCCCACCACGTCGCTCACCACACCGGCGTTGGCCGCCGCGATGCCAGATACGTGGATGCCGTGGTCACCGGCATTGCCGGGGTTCACGTCCAGGTCGTTATCCGCGTAGTCGAAGGCAAAGGGCACCTTGGCGGTGTGGTAGACCTGGCTGGCGGTGATGCCAGCCTTTTTCGTCTCCGCACGCAGGTTATTGTCCTTGAGGACCTTTTCAATGTCCGTCTGCGTCAGGGCAGGATCGGTGGGATCGTTCTGAAAGCTCTTGTGGCTGATCTCCAGGCCGGTGTCCAGGATGGCGATGACCATGCCCTCGCCCTGGTAGCCGGAGCTGTTTTCCAGGCCGCCCAGCTCCGTGGCGGCGGACTCCATGTCCGGGGCCACCTTGAATTCCGGCGCCGGATAGGCGGAGGCCACACCGGGCAGGGCCCGGATCTCGTCCAGCTTGCCGTAGGCCACCTTGATGGCGAAGCCGTTGGCGGCCGCCGTGTAGGTGTGCAGGACCTCTACAGGCTCGCCGTCCAGGACCTGGCTGGAGATCTTCTTCTGCACCGCCGTCTGCTGGCGCAGCATCACGGCCCGGTTCCGGACCTGGCGGCCGCCAGCGCTGCTCTCCGCCACCACCGGCTGTGTCTCCAGGGTGACGATGGCGGTGATCTCCTCCAACGGGTCAATGGGGTCGGCGGATTCCAGGGACTCCAGGCCGGAGTTCCGCAGCTGCTCCACCCGTTCGGTGCTGCTGGGCGGCTCCTTGGACGTTCTGTCGTAGGCAAGGGCCGTCACGTTGGCGGGGATCAGCATAATGGCCGCCAGCAGCAGGGAAAGAATACGATGTTTCTTCAATGTCTTAACTCCCTCATTCAAAGTAGTAGTTTTGGCCCCTCTCCAAGGGCTTCTTTCAAGTTTGTGTCCTCCTCTCCATGTGGCATAAGAATCATACAGCCGCTTTCCCGCTCCACGGCGGGCCTTCCGGCTGGCAGATGACAGGGCTTTTCCAGTCTTTGCAGGAGCTGCCCCGGAGTTAGACGCATCTAACTCCGGGGCGCTCTTATCCGGCCTTTTACACTTTTTTCAGGGAATTTTTGCATTTTTAGTTAGAGCAATCTAACTATTCCCGAAAAGAAAATGCCGGTCCGGCAGGGGCTTTCCGGCAGCCTTTTTGCGGTTAGGCACATCTAACCCTACGTCAAAAAAGAATGCCGCCCACACTGGAGAAGCAATTACATATCTACCACATACAGCCCCGTTTGTCAATCCCCATTTGCCCCGCCAGCGCTATATCACTTTTCCTGATATGAGGCTGGGGAGCCGCCCGGCGGACGGCCGCGGCAGGGGGGAGGCCCTTTTTCCCGGTCCCGCGCCCGCCACCGGGGCCTTTTTCAGATATGGGATTGTTTTTATATGTATTCTATGATACATTAAACAGTTGCACCATCCCACCGCCTGACAAGAGCCCACACGCCTGCCTGGGCGCGTTCCCGGCGGTTTTGACCGTATTGGCCCCTGTCGGCCGGTGGGGAAGAGAGAGGAGAATTTCATGAGTGAGCATAAGAGAGGTTCCTTTTCCGGCAAGATCGGCTTTGTCCTGTCCGCCGCAGGCGCGTCCGTCGGCCTGGGGAACATCTGGCGCTTCCCCTATCTGGCCGCCAAATACGGCGGCGGCATTTTCCTGCTGATCTATATCATCCTGGCCATGACCTTCGGCTATACCATGATCGTGGCCGAGACCTCCATCGGCCGCATGACCGGCAAAAGCCCGGTGGGGGCCTACAAGTCCTTCGGGGACCGCCCCGGCCTCCGCTTCGGCGGCTGGATCAACGCCGTCATCCCCATTTTGATCGTGCCCTACTACTCCGTGATCGGCGGGTGGGTCATCAAGTACCTGGCGGAATACCTGCTGGGACAGGGCCACCTGGTGGCGGAGGACGGTTACTTTAACGCCTTCATCTCCAACGGCCTGTCCTCAGAGGTCTGTTTCCTGGTCTTCACGGCCATGACCCTGGCCATCATCTTTGCCGGCGTGGAAAACGGCATCGAGCGGGTGTCCCGGTTCATGATGCCCATTCTGGTGGTACTGTCCCTGGTCATCAGCGTGTACTCCGTGACCCGTCCCGGCGCCCTGGAGGGGGTCAAGTACTTCCTGGTGCCCAACCTGAAAAACTTCTCCTGGATGACGGTGGTGGCCGCCATGGGCCAGATGTTCTACTCCCTGTCCATCGCCATGGGCATCCTCATCACCTTCGGCTCCTATATGAAAAAGGAGGTCTCCATTGAGGATTCCACCCGGAACGTGGAGGTCTTTGACACGGCCATCGCCATCATGGCGGGCCTCATGATCATCCCTGCCGTGTTCGCCTTCTCCGGCGGGGATCCCGATGCCCTGAAGGCCGGCCCTGCCCTCATGTTCATCACCATTCCCAAGGTCTTTGACTCCATGGGCCTGGGTACCGTCATCGGCGTCGCCTTCTTCCTGCTGGTGCTCTTCGCCGCCCTGACCAGTTCCATCGCCCTGACTGAGAGCGCCGTTTCCACCCTCCAGGACGAGTTGGGCTGGAGCCGCCGGAAGTCCACCACCATCATGGGCGTTTCCATGGCGGCCCTGGGGAGCCTGTCCAGCCTGGGCTATGGCCCTCTGGCGAACGTCACCATCATCGGGATGCAGTTCCTGGACTTCTTCGATTTCCTGACCAACTCCGTCATGATGCCCATTGCGGCCATCGCCAGCTGCATCCTGGTCTCCCGGGTCATCGGCGTGGACCGCATCGCCCGGGAGGTCACCCTGAACGGCTGCTCCTTCCGCCGGGAGCGGGTGTTCAATGCCATGATCCGTGTCCTGTGCCCGGTCTTCGCGGCGGTCATCCTCATCAGCTCCATTGCCAACGCCTTTGGGTGGATCTCCATGTAGGGGGGCGGGATTCCCGCAGGAAGCCAAGGGGGATATTCTCTTTTGAAAAGAGAATGTCCCACCCGGCCCCCCGAAAGAGAAACACAGGGGGATTTCGATTTCCCCCCGCACCCCCTTGAAACGACACAAAGGCCGGGGGCCCCGGCCCCCGCCTTTGGAATCCACCCCCAGGGGTTGGACGGGGGCCTGCCGCCATGGAGGGCTGATAAGACCCGGAGCGCTCTTACCGGCTGCGCCGGGGGTGTTCCTTGCCGAACTGCGTCCCCGCATTTGGGAGTTGGGCATTCATCGGGGTGCAAAGAGGACGCACTTTGCTTCTCTTTCCGCTGGCGCTGGCAGAGTCCTTTCCACAGCCTACAAGCGCCCGCAGACCATGAAGAATGGACACGAGTGGTGGAAGTATGTCTATGATGAATTCTACAACTGCGTGATCTGTCCCGAATACCAGCCCTTGAAATATAGCACGACGAACCGTGATGGATATAGGGAATACAAGAGCGATCCGAATATCTGCGCCGCCTGTCCGACCAGAAAACGGTGTACGCATTCCAGGGACTGTATCAAAACGGTGCAGCGGCATATCTGGAAGGACTATGAGGAATTGGCGGACGATGCCAGATATACGCCTGCGTACGCGCAGCTCTACAAGTGCCGAAAGGAAACCATTGAACGGGTCTTCGCGGACGCCAAGGAAAAACACGCGATGCGTTATACGCAATACAGAGGCTTGGCTCAGGTGACGAACTGGGTGAAGCTTAAGTTTGCTGCCATGAACTTGAAAAAATTGGCCACATGGAAATGGAGGAATCTGTTGTCCTCGTTTCGCTTTGCTGTTTTTTCGCTCATATATGTTTGAGGCTCAGTCTGCTCCTGAGTACAGACCGGGTTCCTCGACAGACTGAGCAGAGGTGTTCCCCGCAAGGAACACCTCTGCTGGATCATTGCAGCCATGCGGCCATGCCGCGCATTTCGTCCAGCACCTCTGCGGGGCCGAGGATTTGGATCTTGCCGCAGAAGGTGAACACCCATGCAAAAAACGGTGAACTGGGTGCTACCTCCACGATGGCCTTGAAGTGGCCGTCATCTACTGTCACCGTTGAGACTTCTTCTCCAAAGCGGTCTATCACGCTGCGCATGACCTCGTTATCGCACAGCAGTTCCACCGTACACAGATCGTCCGGGTACATTCCGAATATTTTCCGCACATACTCAGCCGGGTCGAAGTCCGGCTTACAAACAGCTGCCTGATCGGATGATTCCACAGCCACCATTCGGTCCACCCGGAACTGTGCCAGTTTTCCATGCTTTTCCGACCAGCCCACAGCATAATAGCAATCCCGGCTCCAGATAAGGGCATATGGGCTGAACTGATAGCGGTAACCGTTATGCTTGAGTATCTTTTCTTTTTGCGGTGTGTATTCGTAATACTGGAAAGTGATCTGCCGTTTTTCCTGAATGGCGTTATGGATCTCATCCACGCTGTAATAAATACACTCATTCTCCGGTTTGGTGGTGCCGTCCATATAAATATGCCGCTCCAGCTGACGGGCATGAGATTCACTGGTGAGCTTACCCAACTTTTCAATAAGCCGCTCGCTCTTTTTGGCTGTAATGAAGCGGGAGGATTCCACCGCGTCCACCAGCAATTTTAACTCCGGCAGTTCAAATAACCGTTCTCCTACGAAGTATCGGTTCTGGGTGCTTTTGACACAGACGATGTCCATGCCGTTACTTTGCAAGACTTCAATAGCGGAATATACGCTCTTGCGCCCTGCCTGAATGCCATGTTCCAGCCAGAAGGCAAGAATATCCGCTACGGAAGCCGGATGCTGATCATCCGTATGCTCATACAGATACTGCTGTAAGAGCAGCAGACCGTATTGGGATTCATTTTTCATACCGCTTTCCTTTTCTGTTTCCACATTTTTAGGAACAATTCGTTACAGTACTTCTTTATAGCTATCCCTTTCGGGTGATATACAAGCCCTCGCGGTGATTAAGTCATGACTTTTTTCTGCTCACATTTTCGCGGTAAGTCTCCAAGGCTGGGAGCAGCAATCATAATCGTATAACCGGAGCAGCGCCGCGCCGATTTTCTCAAATTATGTGACGCTGTCACAGTAAAACCGCTTGTCACGCGGTATACTATGCATAAAAGCACAGCCGCAGAGTACATCTGTGGCTGTGTTTTGTGTTCAGTTGCTCACTGTTGCGTGGACTGGATATGGAGAGACAACATATCTCCCGATCTTACATGGGTTATCTTAT
>ERZ838483.829-NODE-829-length-34257-cov-16.483627_pt1 | contig 34257 bp, 28 predicted proteins | sample MGYA00519939_ERZ838483 | MGnify/ENA primary metagenome ERZ838483 (study PRJEB31850, sample SAMEA3708836) | human gut metagenome | biome: human gut; feature: human-associated habitat; material: faeces | place: China | collected 2014 ... | reverse complement strand
TCCGCGCCAGCATGGGCATGTACCTGCTGTGCAAGGCCATCCACGAGCAGACCGACGTCCGCGTGCTGCTGACGGGTGAAATTTCCGATGAACTGTTTGGCTACAAATATACCGATTACGCCCCCACCGCCGACGCGTTCCAGCAGGAGAGCCAAAAGCGCATCCGCGAGCTGTACATGTATGACGTCCTCCGCGCCGACCGCTGCATCTCCGCCAACAGCATCGAGGCCCGTGTGCCGTTCGGCGACCTGGACTTCGTCCGCTACGTCATGGCCATTGACCCCGAAAAGAAGCTGAACAGCTACGGCAAGGGCAAATACCTGCTCCGCAAGGCCTTTGAGGGTGACTGGCTGCCCCCGGAGATCCTGTGGCGCGAAAAGGCTGCGTTCTCCGACGCCGTGGGCCACAGCATGGTGGACGATATCAAAGAGTATGCCGAGGGCCTGTACACCGATGAGGAGTTCCAGCTCCGCCGGGCCAACTACTCCGCCCACTGTATGCCGTTCACGAAAGAGAGCCTGCTCTACCGCGAGATCTTCGAGAAATACTACTACGACCAGAGCCGTACCATCGTGGGCTTCTGGATGCCCAACAAGGCATGGCCCAACTGCAACGTCAACGACCCCTCTGCCCGTGTGCTGGCAAACTACGGCGCTTCGGGCGTGTAATCAAGGAAACGAACGGGAAGCAAAAAATCCGTCTGGCAATGCCGGACGGATTTTTCGTTTTGTTTCTTCTCAAAATCACAGCTCGATCTTCTGGGCTGCTTTGGCGATCTCGGCCAGCAGGGCCACAAGCTTGGCCTCGTCCATCCGGCCGCTGTTGTTGGTAAAGGCGTAGAAGCACCCCTGCACGCAGAACGAGAGGACGATGCCGCGGCGGGGATCCGCCGTGAACGTGGGGTCCAGCTCCGCCACCCGCTTGCGCAGGCCCTGCTCGATGCTGTTGGCAAACACGCCCTGGCGGCTGCCCGAGAAGAGGATATTGACGGCGCGCTGGTTCTGCACAAAGGCGCGGAACAGCCCCTGGGTCAGTTCCTCGGTGTGGTCCAGCGGGCGGTTCGGCCCAAAGTCGGTCACACAGGCAAGGATGTTGCCGATGACTTTGGTCTCCAGCCCGCTGGAGAGGGCGTAGATGTCCTCATAGTGGGCATAGAATGTGGATTTGTTGATGCAGGCCAGTGCGCACAGATCCTTGATCTTGATTTTTTCCAGCGGATTTTTGGCCCGCAGCTCCATAAATGCCTTTTCAATGGCACGGTCCGTTCTGGCAACGCGGATATCCAAAATAAACCACCTCTTTCCACGTTTGGTTGATTATCCAACCCTTTTCGTCTTTCGTCGATGGACAAGGGGTTGGTCTTTTTTTAGAATAAAATTGGGGTCACTCTTTCTGGTACAGCAGCCCCTTTTCAGCCAGAGCAGCCTTGACGCGGCGGAAGCTGGCTTCGTCCGGGCAGTGGAGGGTGTGCAGGTGCACGCCGCCGGTCATCCGGCTCAGCAGGCACTCCGGCGTATCCGCCGCCTGCCGGAGGAACAGGTCCACATCGTAGCGGCTGGCAAGGTTCAGGTTGCCGCGCAGCTCGCCGTACAGCGGGTTCTCCACGGCCACATCCACCACCACGCCGCCCTGGTCCACCACGGTGTACAGCTCGGCGCGCATCTCCTCGGCCGTGCGGTGGACACAGGCCAGGATGCCCGTGTAGCCTTTGGCCGCCGGGTGGAGCTGGTAGCCCCGGGGCGTGGCGTCGATCTGGGCCCCGGCCGCCCGCAGCAGGGCCACGTCCCCCACCACGATCTGGCGGGAGACCCCCAGTTCCCCGGCCAGCAGGCTGGCGCTCATGGGCTCGCTGGCACCTGTCAGCCGTGTCAGTATCCTTTCCCTGCGCTGTGCAGCGTTCATCCCACTCTCCCCTTTCACTTTTCTCTTATCATAGCAGAAGCCGTGCCCCGGCGCAAGCTCAGTGTTTCAGCCGCAGCAGGGCCGCGTAGTTGGAGGGCACCTGGACTTTCATCCGGCCCCAGCCCACCTCGGCCAGCAGCTTCTGCCCGCCCACGGTGTCTTCCATCAGGTCCTCGTAACCGGAGGCCTCCACGGGCAGCTGGAATTCCATCTGCACCGGGGTGTCACCGTTGTTCATCACGGCCACGATGGCCTCGCCGTCTTTCACCCGGGCGTAGGCATAGCCCTGGGTGGTCAGGCTGAGCTCTTTGAACTCCCCGCTGCTCAGTTCCGGGTATTCCGCATGGAGTTTGCCCAGCTTTGCATAGACACTGGTGACGAAATTCGTCTTCTCGGCGTCCTTGTAGTCGTCCAGATTCAGGCAGGGGCGGAGCGGCCAGTCGCTTCCCCACTCTTTTTTGCCCTCAATGCCAAATTCCGAGCCATAATAGATGGACGGAATGCCCCAGAGCGTATATACTAGAATGGCAATGTGGCGGATATGCTCTTTGTTGCGCAGCTTGTTGGGCAGGCGCTCCACATCGTGGTTATCCGAGAAGAGATAGAGCTTGGTATCATGGCACAGGCCCTGCAAGCGGCGCATGGTGTGGGCGATCTCAAAATAGTTGTGGTCGTTGTGGCCGCTCCACAGCCCCTTGTGCAGCTCGTAGTTGGTCACGGAGTGGAGCATCTCGGGGTTGGCCCAGCGGCTGTAATCGCCGTGGATGACCTCGCCCATCAGCCAGAACTCGGGCTTGACCTCGTTGGCCAGGCGGCGCAGGCCTTTCATGAAGTCAAAGTCCAGCACATCGGCCGCGTCCAGCCGGATGCCGTCGATGTCAAATTCATCCACCCAGAAGCGGATGGTGTCAAAGTGGTAATTCTGCACCTCGGGGTTGCGCTGGTTCAGCTTGACCAGCAGGTTGAAGCCGCCCCAGTTGCCGTAGGAAAAACCATCGTTGTACTCGTTGTTGCCCCAGAAATTCACATCACAGAACCAGTCTTTATACCGGGCGTTCTCCCGGTTGGCTTTCAGGTCCTGGAACGCGAAGAAATCCCGGCCCACATGGTTGAACACACCGTCCACGATGACTTTCTGGCCCCGGGCGTGGCAGCCGGCCACAAATTCCTTAAATTCCTCGTTGGTGCCAAGGCGGCGGTCCACCCGGCGGTAATCAATGGTATCGTAGCCATGGGAACCGCTCTCAAACAGCGGGCCGATATAAATGGCCGTGCAGCCGATCCGTGCCGCGTGTTCTGCCCAGGTGTTCAGCTTTTCAAAAGCGCCGGGGGTGGGCTGGCCGTCGTTTTCGTGGGCACAGCCGCAGAGCCCCAGAGGGTAAATGTGATAAAATACCGCGTTGTCATACCAAGCCATTGTCAATCAACCGCTCCTCTTATTCGTAAATCATGCTGCATACAGCAGCTTCAGTATAGCACAAAATGCTTCGTTTTCAAAATATCAAATGTAAGGAGTCTTTTGCATGATGTATCCCTCCCTCCCCCAGAGCTTTTTTGTTGGCGAATGCTTTGACGCTTACCGCATCCTCGGCGCGCACCCGGCCCAGGGCCCCCATGGGGAAGAGGGCTGGCGGTTCAACGTCTGGGCCCCCGGTGCCACCGCCGTGGAGATCTGCGGCGGCTTTGATGGCTGGGGCCCCGGCGTGCCCATGGAAAAAGCCGACACCGGCCTGTGGAGCGGCTTCATTGCGGGCCTTGCCGAGGGCGACCTCTACAAATACCGGGTCCACGGGGCGGACGGCAGCGTCGTGCTCCACTCCGACCCCTACGCCTTTTCCACCGAGCTGCGCCCCGGCACCGCCAGCCGCCTGGCAAGGCTGGACTTCCGCTTTGACGACAGTGCCTGGATGGAGCGGCGGGACAAATGCCGCAACCTGCCCCTGAATATCTACGAGCTCCACGCGGGCAGCTGGAAACAGAAACCCAACGCCACAAAGCCCGATGGCTCTGACGGCTGGTACGATTACGAGGAGCTGGCCCGGGAGCTGATCCCCTGGCTGCTGGACCACCACTTCACCCATGTGGAGCTGCTGCCCCTGGCCGAGCATCCCTTTGACGGCAGCTGGGGCTACCAGACCACCGGGTATTTCTCCGTCACCAGCCGGTACGGCAGCCCAGCCCAGTTTGCCTCGTTCGTCAACGCCTGCCACCGGATGGGCATTGGCGTCATTATGGATTTTGTTCCCGTCCACTTTGCGGCCAACGCCGACGCTCTGGCCCGCTTCGACGGCACCTATCTCTACGAGTACGACAGCGACGTGGGCCACAGCGAGTGGGGCACCTGCAATTTCAACTACTACCGGGGCGAGATCCGCAGCTTTTTGAACAGCGCCGCCGCCCTCTGGATGGATGTCTACCACTGCGACGGCATCCGGATGGACGCCATCTCCCGGGCCATCTACTGGCAGGGTGACCCCAACCGGGGCGTGAACGAGGGGGCCCTCAACTTCCTGCGGGGGCTCAACCACGGCCTGAACGAGCGCTGGCCCACCGGCATCTACACCGCCGAGGACTCCACCAACTTCCTCAAAGTGACCGCCCCCACCCGGTACGACGGCATCGGCTTTGATTACAAGTGGGACATGGGCTGGATGCACGACACGCTGGATTACTTCGCCACCCCGTTCGGGGAGCGGCCGGACGCCTACCACAAGCTGACGTTCAGTATGCAGTATTTCTACAATGAGCTGTACCTGCTGGCTCTCAGCCACGACGAAGTCGTCCACGGCAAGAAGACCATCATTGATAAGCTCTGGGGCACCTACGAGGAAAAATGCGCCCAGTTGCGCACCCTGTATTTCTATATGTACACCCATCCGGGCAAAAAGCTCAACTTTATGGGCAACGAGATCGCACATTTCCGGGAGTGGGACGAAAAGCGCCCGCTGGACTGGGACCTGCTCAAGTACCCGTTCCACGACAGCTTCCAGAAATTCTTCGCCGCCGTCTCCCGCCTGTATGCCACCGAGCCCGCCCTCTACGACGGTGAGTACAACCCGGACTGCTTTGAGTGGGTGGCCTGTGAGAGCCGCACCGAGGGCGTGTACGCCTGGCTGCGCAAGGGAGCCGGACAGAACCTGCTCTGTGTGATGAACACCCAGAACACCGCCCACAAAAAGTTCCCGCTCTACCTCAAGTTTCCCTGTGGGGCCGAAGAACTGCTGAACACCGAGGCCTCCGTCTGGGGCGGCGCGGACAAGTCCCGCACGAAAACATTCCACACCACCGACGGCGGCGTCTATGGCCGGGACTACACGCTGGCCATCGACCTGCCCGCCATGGGCAGCCGCCTGTTCCGCCTGAGCCCGGAAGCCCTCCACCCGGAGGCCGCCCAGGCCAGCGCGGCATTGGCCCTGAACCAGAAGCGGAAAGCCGCCCGAGCCGCAAAAGCCCCCTCAAGCAAATCCAAAAAGTAATATTGCATTTAAAATATCCCGTCTGCTGAAAATGCAGCGGGATATTTTGCGTCCTGGCCCGTGGGCACTCTTGTCAGCCCCCGCCCCGGTTTGTTATACTGTAAGATGAAAAAGTTTAAATTTCATCTTTCATGGCTTCCCTGATCGGAAAGACTCCCTCCGGTCGGAGGGAGATGTCGCAGATACGACAGAGGGAGGCTACTCCGCGACAGGCTCGCAAAGCGAGATGGAGCGGCGAGAGGTTTTCAATAAGGAGAGTATTACACCATGGAAAAGAAAAAGTATAATTTCCCTGAAGTCAAGCTGGGCCAGTACAAGGGTCTGGCCATCACCCGCCATGTCCGGCCAGTGACGGAGAAGACGCTGGACATTGAGATGGTGCACCAGACCCGGATGCACGCCACCTACCGCCCCACCCAGGAGCCCGCCAAGCGCGGCTGCCGCGCCCTGCTGGATTTTGCGGGCTACATGGACGGTAAGGAGATTCCCGACAGCCGGATGGAAAAAGTGATGGTGGTGCTGGGTGACGGCAAGCTGATGCCCGCCGCCGAGCAGGCCATCTACGGCCACCGCGCCGGGGAGACGTTCCGCTTCGATTTTACTTACCCCGCTGAGTTCCGGGTGCCGGAGCTCTCCGGCAAGACCGCCCAGTTTGAGATCAACCTCCGCTCGGTGACCGAGAAGCACACCCCGGAGCTGACGGAGGAGTTTGCCAAGTCCATCGGTTATGACTCTCTCGCCGCCATGCGGGAGTCGATCCGGGCCCAGAAGCAGAAGATTCATGAAGAGGGTGCCGACCGCGCCGCCGGCCAGCGCCTGCTGGAAATGGCCGGGGCCAACATCGAGGTCCACATTGCGCCCGAAACGCTGGACCGCACTGCTGACAACGAGATGAAGCTGCTGGGCGAGCGGCTCTCCCGCAGCGGCCTGACCGTGGAACAGCACTGCAAGAACAGCCACACCACCCCGGAGGCCCTGCGCCAGCGCTACCGTGACGAGGCCGAGAGCCGGGTCCGGGTGATGCTGGCCGCCCGCGCCATTGCCGAGGCCGAGCAGATCGTCGTCCACCCGGAGGAGGTCAACGCCGAGTACCGCCGTCTGGCCGCCCTGCAGGAGACCCCCGAGGCCGAGATCCGCAAGGTGCTGACCGAGGACGCCGTGGCCGCCGCCCTGGCCGCCAAAAAAGTGCAGCGTTTTCTGTTGGATCACGCCGAAGTCACCTCTGTGACCGACAGCGCCGAAAAGGAGTGAGCCGCGCATGAGCATCTTTACCCGGTACGCCATGGATGCGCTGATGAAAACCTCGCATCCGGAGATCAACCGCCGTCAGTGCTGGAACCTGCACCCCCACCGCACGCCCTGCACCACCTGTAAGGACATCTGCCCCTACGGCGACCAGATCTTCACCCGCCCAAACCTTGTCAAGGACTGGGATCCCTGCACCGACTGCGGGCTCTGTGTTTCAGCCTGCCGCAGCGGCTGCATCGCCCCCTCGCCGGAGCAGGTGCAGCGGGACACCACCCCGGCAGACAACGATAACGATACCATCTGGATCGGGTGCGAGAAGAGCACCCGCAAAAATACCATCACCCGGCTCTGCATCTCGGCTCTCTCCTGGGAGGCGCTGGCCTACCTGGCCCTGAGCAAGAAGATCGTGCTGGATCTGACCCCCTGCGGCGAGTGCGAGAACGACCTGTGCGCCGAGCAGCTGCGCAAGGAGCTCACCCGGCTGGTGGAATTCTTTGGCCCTACCGTGTTCGAGGCCCGGTTCACCCTGGCCTATGAGCTGGAGGACGCTCCCTATCACGTCAAGGAGCTGTCCCGCCGGGAGATGATGGAACAGCTGACCGAGGGCTCCAAATCCGGCACCAAAAAGCTGCTGCAAAAGCTGCCCGGCCTGCGGGACGAGGAGGACGCCGGCATGGATTTCCGCCTGCTGCTCCACCAGCGCGCCAAACAGCTCAAGGCCGCCATGGAAACACCCCTGCGCTACGGCTACTACCTGCCCAATGTGACAGACAAGTGCTTTGGCTGCGGCAAGTGCGAAAAATCCTGCCGGGCCAACGCCCTCAAGGTGGAAGACCTGCCCGACGGCCAGACCCGCATCGTGGTCACCCCCTGGAAATGCGGGGAGTGCGGCATCTGCGTGGCGTCCTGCTCCAACCACGGCATCGACGGGATGAAGCTCCGCCAGCTGACCACGCTGGGCCCCGTGAGCATTTACAAGTGCACCAAGACCCTCTGCGCCGACTGCGGCAAGCCCATTGCACCGGACTCCGTGGATGGCATCTGCTCGGTCTGCCGGATCAAGCGCCGCACCAAAAAGCGTCAGGAGGAGGCCGCCGCCCGCGCCAAGGAGCGCGCGGCAGAGCGGGAGGCCAAGCGCGCTGCCGAGGAAGCAGCCAAAACCGCCGCGGAGGAGTCCGCCAAGGCAGCGGCTCAGGAGCTGGCCGCTGAAAATGCCGCCGCTTCCGCCGAAACCGCGGTTCCTGCTGCCCCGGCAGCGGCCCCGGAGGCCGCCGCCCCCACCGCCAGCATCTGATCGCCGGCATGCAAAACGGGCCGCAATGCGGCAAAAACCAATTGACGCCGGAGCCAATCAATGCTATACTTTGGCTAACCACCTGTGTGGCCGGAGGACTGTTACAAAGGAGTAACGGATGTATTTCCGTTGCTCTTTTTTCATAGGCTGCCCGCGGGGCAGTTGGCGGCACCTCCCCCGCTGCTGGGAAACAGCGGGCAAAACAACACGAACGCAAAATGCAAAACCGAAGAAAAGAGGGAATCATCATGACTCATTCGATCACCCGTCGTCAGTTCCTCAAGGCCAGCGGTCTGGCAGCCGTCGGCACCTGTGCAGCTGGTCTGCTGAGCAGCTGCGGCGGCAGTTCTTCCGCTGGCAGCTCCGCGGCTTCCGGTACGGCTTCTGCAGGCGGCAGCAGCTATACCATCCTGTACGACAGCCAGCCTTCCACTCTGAACTACCTGACCACCGCTTCCGACCTGGAGATGCAGGTGGGTGCCAACTGCGTGGACACCCTGGTGGAGTACGACAACAAGGGTGTGATGAAAGAGGGCCTGGCCACCAACTGGGACTGGGATGTGGACACCCTGACCTGGACGTTCCACCTGCGTGACGAGAACTGGGTGGACTGCAACGGCGAAGTCGTTGCTCCCGTGACCGCGCAGGACTTTGTGGACGCCCTGAAGTACGTCCTGACCCCGGACTACGCTTCCTCCAACGTGGACCTCGTCACCTCCTACATTGCAGGCGCTGACGATTACTACAACTACTACGTCTACCTGGCCAACGCCAACGGCGGCATCGTGGACGATGACGGCACCACCTACACCGTGGATGCTTCCGGCGTGGTCACCGTGGCAGGCCCGGACGGCACCACCACCTACGCTCCCGTTGATTTTGAGGACGTGGGCGTCCACGCTGTGGATGAGCACACCCTGACCTACACCCTGACCTACGATTTCCCTGGCTTCCTGAGCCTGCTGTGCTACCTGCCCTATGAGCCCGCTTACGGCCCCCTGCTGGAAGAGGTCGGTGACCAGTTCGCCACCAGTGCAGAGACCACCTACAGCTGCGGCGCTTACTACCTGGCCGAGTACGAGTCTCTGGAGACCTGGATCATGAAGAAGAATCCGGAGAACTACGACGCCGACAACGTCTTCATCGAGACGATCAGCCGCATCTACAACGCTGAGGCCAGCGTCAACGGCCCCGAGATGATCAAGCGCGGCGAGATCGACGAGGCTACCATCGGCTCCGACATCCTGGACAGCTGGCTGGCCGACGATACCACCAAGGACATGGTCTCCATGGATCGTCCCAACACCAACTACACCTACTTCTACATGTTCAACTTCTGCCCGCTGCCCCACAATTTCTCCAACGCCACCGTGGACGGCCTGGATGCAGAGTACGAACCCGAGAACTGGGCCAAGGCGATCAACAGCACCAACTTCCGCAAAGCATTCCTGTACGGCATCAACAACGCCGTCACGCTGGCTGTCAAGGCTCCCGAGGGCTACGAGAACTATAAGCTGAACACCGTTACCCCGCCCAGCTTCTGCGCCAACAGCGAGGGCGTGGATTACCTGCAGTGCGGCGACCTGGCCAACATCACCGAGTTCTTTGACGAGGCCAAGGCCAAGGAGTACCGCGATGCCGCCGTGGAGGAGCTGACCGCGGCTGGTGCAACGTTTCCCATCAAGGTGCAGCTGCCCTACAACCCCTCCACTGTGGACTGGGACAAGCAGTGCCAGGTGCTCAAGCAGCAGCTGGAGAGCGTGCTGAACGACGGCTTCAACTTCATCGACATCATCATCACCGCCGGCCCGTCCGACGGCTTCCTGTCCACCGTCCGCCGCAACGGCAAGTTCTGCTTCCTGCTGTGCAACTGGGGTGCCGACTACTCTGACCCCCAGACCGAGTCCGACCCGTTCTATCAGGCCGAGGGCGACCGCGGCAGCCGCTACGCATTCCTGCGCACCGGCGTGGAGGATGGCTACATTACCGGCGAGACTGCTGATGCCGTGCTGAACTACATGAACGCCATTGAGGAGGCCACCGCCATCACCGAGGACATCGACGCCCGCTATGACGCCTTTGCCAACGCCGAGGCTTCCCTCATCAACAACGCTCTGGTCGTTCCCATGGGCATGAGCGTGCCCAAGTATCTGGCTACCCGCCTGAACTACTGGGAGGGCCAGTACGCTTCCACCGGCTTCTCCAACAAGCGCCTCAAGGGCATCCATGTGCTGGATCACTACGTTTCCATGGCCGAGTACGAGGCCAACCGCGACGCCCGCTGAATTTTACATGAAGCAAATTTCATTTTGAACTGACCAGCTTGTAATATTTTCAAAAGCCCTGTATGGTTTTGGCCGTACAGGGTCTTTTTTATCGCCCTTTCTGATTAATTTTTCAACAAAAATGGGCAAATCACTTTCCAAAAGTAGTTTTTTGTTGTATTCTATTCCTGTCCGTTATTACAAAACAAAGAGAGAGGGGTGCGCGCAGATATGCTCAAATATCTGGCGAAACGTGTCGGGCGCTCGATTTTGACACTGTTCATCATCGTCACGCTCGTGTTCTGTCTTCTGCGGCTGATGCCGGTGGAAGGCTATTTTGCGAACTATGAAAAAATGACCGAGGTACAGATCCAGGCCGGCCTGCAGTCCATGGGCCTGCTGGACCCGCTCCCGGTGCAGATCGTCCGTTTCTGGAAAGATGCCCTGCATGGCGACCTGGGCGTGAGCCATATTTATAAGGTCAACGCTTCCGTCACCGGCATCCTGGCCAAGAAGCTGCCCATCTCGGTGCAGATGGGTGTATACGCCATGCTGCTGAGCCTTGTCATCGGCATCCCCATGGGCATGTTCATGGGGCGTTTTAAATCCCGCTGGCCGGATAAGATCGGCACCGCCATCATCGTGCTCATCCAGGCAGTGCCCAGCGCCGTGTACTACCTGTACATCCAGATGTATGGCACCACGGCACTGGGCGTGGGCCTGCTGTTTGACGCCTCCAACTGGAAATACTGGGTGCTGCCGGTCTGTTCCATGAGCCTGGGCAACATTGCGTTCTACGCCATGTGGCTCCGCCGCTACATGGTGGACGAGAGCAACAAGGACTACGTCCGCCTGGCGCGCGCCAAGGGCGTGAGCGAGAATAAGATCGCGCTGAAGCATATCTTCCGCAACGCCATGGTCCCGCTGGTGCAGTACATTCCCTCCGCATTCCTGAACACCGTCGTCGGCTCCATCTACATCGAGAGCCTGTACAGCATTCCCGGCATGGGCGGCCTGCTGGTCACCTGTGTGCAGCGCCATGACAACACCATGGTGCAGGGCATCGTGCTGCTGTACGCCTGCGTGGGCATCATCGGCCTGATCCTGGGCGACCTGCTCATGGTGCTCATTGATCCCCGCATCAGCCTTGGCAAGAAAGAAGGTGGCCGATAATGCTGTTCCGCATCAAAGACGAAAAAGCAAAGAAGCTGGAAGCCCAGCTGAACAAACTGCAGAAAGACGGTCCCGCTGCCTGGGCCAAGCTGCCGGAAGACGAGCTGTTCACCCCCGCCGGGTTCCGTTCCGAGCAGGCCGAAGCCACGGGCTACTCCAACTACAGCTACTGGGGCAGCACGTTCCGCGCGTTCTTTAAGAACAAGCTGGCCGTGGTCCTGCTGGTGGCCCTCATCGCCGTGGTGGCGTTTGCCTTCTTCCAGCCCCACCTGCCCGGCCAGGTAGACCCCAACCTCTGCGAGGTGGATCCTGCCACCGGCGTGCAGTACCGCAACATTGCCCCCGGTGAGATGGGCTTTATCTGGGGCTCCAACGCCATCGGCCAGGATCTGTGGGCCCGCATCTGGGCCGGTGCCCGCACCAGTCTGATCATCGCGTTCTTCGTGGCCCTCATCGAGGCCGTGGTAGGCATCACCGCCGGTGTGCTGTGGGGCTATGTCCGCCAGCTGGATTTCTTCTTTACTGAGCTGTACAACATCTGCGATAACGTTCCCTCCACCATTATCCTGATCCTGATCTCCTATGTGGCTTCCCCCAGCATCAAAACGCTGATCCTGGGCATGTCCATCACGGGCTGGATCGAGATGGCGCGCTTTATCCGCAACCAGATCCTCATCATCCGCGACCGGGATTACAATGTGGCCTCCCGCTGCATCGGCACCCCCACCAGCCGGATCGTGCTGCGCAACCTGCTGCCCTATCTGGTCAGCGTCATCATGCTGCGGATGGCTTTGACCATCCCCGCCGCCATCGGCAGTGAGGTGTTCATCACCTACATCGGCCTGGGCCTCTCGGTGGAGACGCCCTCGCTGGGCAACCTCATCAACGATGGCCGCAAGGTGATGATGCAGGCAGGCCTGCGCTACCAGCTGCTCTACCCCACCATCATCCTCAGCTTTGTCACCATCGCGTTCTATCTGATCGGCAACGCCTTCTCGGACGCTGCCGACCCGAAGAACCACCTGCAATAAAAAGGAGGGACAGACGATGCAGAAAAATCAGCTGATCCTCTCGGTCAAAGATCTCAACATCAAATTCAACCTCCGTGGAAAAGTCCTCCATGCCATCCGCGGCATCGACCTGGACGTCTACCACGGCGAAGTCCTCGCCATCGTGGGCGAGTCCGGCTCCGGCAAGAGCGTGTTCACCAAATCGTTCATGGGCCTGCTGGACGCCAACGGCTCCATTTCCAGCGGCACCATTGATTACTACGGTGCCGACGACGGCAAGCCCATCCGCCTCTCCGAGCTGACCAAAGAAAAAGACTGGCTCAAGGTGCGCGGCCACGAGATCGCCATGATCATGCAGGACCCCATGACCAGCCTCAACCCCCTGAAGACCATCGGCGACCAGATCATGGAGGCCGTGGAGCTGCATCAGGGCCTCAAGGGCAAGGCCGCCAAAGAGAAGACGTTGGAATACCTGCGGGATGTGGGCATCACCGACGCCGAGAAGCGTTTTGACCAGTACCCGCATGAGTTCTCCGGCGGTATGCGCCAGCGCGTGGTCATTGCCATCGCGGTAGCCTGCAACCCGCAGATTCTGATCTGCGACGAGCCCACCACGGCACTGGACGTGACCATTCAGGCACAGATCCTCGAGCTGCTGAAAGAGATGCGGGTAAAGTACAACCTGACCATCATCCTCATCACCCACGACCTGGGCGTTGTGGCCAATATCGCGGACCGGGTGGCCGTCATGTATGCCGGCGACATCGTGGAGATCGGCACCTCGGACGAAATTTACTACGACCCCCGCCACCCCTACACCTGGGCTCTGCTGTCCAGTATGCCCCAGATGGGCATTAAGGGCGAAGACTTGTTCAACATTCAGGGCACGCCCCCCAACCTGTTTACCGAAATTCACGGCGACGCTTTCGCGCCCCGCAACCCGCAGGCGCTCAAGATCGACTTCGTCAAGCGTCCGCCGTATTTCAATGTCAGCCTCACCCACAAGGCCAAGACCTGGCTGCTGGACCCCCGGGCCCCCAAGATCGACCCGCCGGCGGCTGTGCAGATGCTGAAAGAGGAGGGCATGTGATATGGCAGAAGAACAAAAGCGCGAAGTTCTGGTGGAGGTCAAGAACCTTGAGGTGACTTATGGCTCCGGCCGCAAGGCTTACAAGGCCGTGAGCAACGCCAACTTCATCATTTATAAAGGCGAGACCTTTGGCCTGGTGGGCGAGTCCGGTTCCGGCAAGACGACCATTGGCCGCGCCATCATGCGCATCCTGCCCACCTCGGGCGGCGAGATCCTCTACAAGGGCCAGAAGATCAACGGCAAGATCTCCCACGCGCTGGACAAACAGATCATCAAGGAGATTCAGATGATCTTCCAGGATCCCCAGTCCTCCCTGAACGAGCGCGCAAAGGTCAGCTACATCGTGGGCGAGGGCCTGATGAACGTCCGGCCCGACCTCTCCGCTGCCGAGCGGGAAGCCAAAGTGCGTCAGGCTCTGCTGGACGTGGGCCTGCTGCCGGAGTTTGCCTCCCGCTTCCCCCATGAGTTCTCGGGCGGCCAGCGCCAGCGCATCGGCATTGCCCGTGCCCTCATCGTGGAGCCGGAGTTCATCATTGCCGATGAGCCCATCTCCGCGCTGGACATGTCCATCCGCGCTCAGGTGCTTAACCTGCTGCGCCATATCCAGAAAGAGCGGAACATCACCTACCTCTTCATCGCTCACGACCTGTCCGTGATGCGGTACATCTCGGACCGCATCGCCGTCATCCACAAGGGCGACATCGTGGAGCTGGCCGATGCTGAGGAGCTGGTGACCCACGCCATCCACCCCTACACCCGCAGCCTGCTCTCAGCCATCCCCATGCCCAGCCCCCGCCGGGAGCGGAACAAGCATCTGCTGGTGTACGACCCCTCCATGCACGATTACAGCAAGGAAGCGCCTCAGTGGCGGGAGCTGCGCCCCAACCACTTTGTGCTCTGCAGCGAAGCCGAAGCGAAGCAGTGGCTGAGTGAAATGTAAACGTCCCGCGCTTTCTTTGCTACATTTCATACGCTCTGTTTATTGACTTTTCCGGGCTGCTCAACTACAATAGTCAGGATGGATTCCCAAGCCTGTTCTGCCACCCCGTGTGAGGGTGAGAAAACATAAAAGGAAATGGATGATTCAATGACTACACCGGAAAATGTTCTCTACGCGTCTACGGCGCGTCCCTGGCTGAAATATTACGCACAGAAGTATATTGACCAGACCCTGCCCACCTGCTCGGCATTTGATTACGTCTGCCAGCAGAACAAGAACCGCCTGGGCGAGGCGGCCCTGAATTATTACGGCCGCAAGTTCACCTATGCGGACTTCATCGTCAATGTGAAAAAGACGGCAGCCGCGCTCCGCGGTGTCGGCGTCAAAAAGGGCGATATCATCACAGTGGTCAGCGTGATGACCCCGGAGGTCATCTACGCGTTCTACGCTGCCGACCTCATTGGTGCCACCCTGAACCTGGTGGATCCCCGCTACAGCGTCGAGGGCATCCGCGATTACATTGAGGAAGTGGACTCCCACCTGCTCATCTGCCTGAACGTGGTGTACGAGCGCTGCCGTCAGGCCGCCAAGCGCACCCATGTGGAGCGGGTGATCGTCCTCTCCCCGGCCGACTCCCTGCCGTTCCCGCTCAGCGTCGGCTACAAGATGACCAACCCCGATAAGAACAAGTACAAATCCAACGTTCTGCACTGGAAGCAGTTCCTGGAGGGCGGCGAGGGCCAAAGCACCGCCGCGGAGCCCTACGACCCCGGCCACGCCTGCGTGGTGGTCCACACCGGCGGCACCACGGGCTCGCCCAAGGGCGTCATGCTGACAGACAACAGCTTCAACGCCATTGCACAGCAGTTCTCTGCCTATGACACCCTGTTCCAGAAAGGGCAGAAGCTGATGAACATTATGCCCCCGTTCATCGCCTACGGCTATGCCTGCGGCGTGCACCTGCCGCTGGTGCTGGGCCTGACGGTGATCATCATCCCCAACCTGGACCCTGCCAAGCTGGGCAGCCTGTTGCTCAAGTACAAGCCCGAGATCATGTTCGGTGTGCCCGCCCACTACCAGCAGCTGGCCGCCGACCCGAAAGTTCAGAAAAAAGACCTCTCGTTCATTCACAACTACGCGGCTGGCGGCGACGCTATTTCGCTGGGCGCGGAGAAGACGGTCAACGAATTCCTGGCCTCCCACAACGTGGAGTACCCCATGGCCAAGGGCTATGGCATGACGGAAGTTGCCTCGGCCGCCACTGTGGCCGCCGGTAAGAACAACAAGCCCGGCAGTGTGGGCATTCCCATGGTCAACACCCTCGTCTCGGCGTTTGAGCCAGGCACGGACAAAGAGCTGCCCATTGGTCAGCGCGGCGAGCTGTGCATCAGCGGCCCCGCCACCATGAAAGGCTACTACAACAAACCCGACGAAACGGCCATGATCCTGCACAAGCACCCGGATGGCCGCGTCTGGGTCCACACCGGCGATATCGGCTATATTGACGAGGACGGCTTCGTCTACCTGGATTCCCGCATCAAGCGGCTCATCATCCGGCACGACGGCTTCAAAGTCTTCCCCTCCATGATCGAAAACGTGGTCAGCCAGCACCCCGCCGTGCACCAGTGCTCCGTTGTGGGCTGTGCCGATCAGGACCATGTGCAGGGCCGCCTGCCATTCGTGTACATCGTGCTCACCCCCGCCGCTGCTGGCGTCAAGAAAAAACAGCTGATCAAAGAGCTGCGCCAGATGTGCGAGGAGGAGCTGCCCGAATACGTCCAGCCTGTGGCCTACAAGTTTGTGCCGGAGCTTCCCATGACCCCGGTGGGCAAGGTAGACTATCGCAAGCTGGAAGAGGAGATCACTCCCCGCGATTACTGAGATTTTTGATGGGAAAGAAGGAACCACACCGTGAAAAAGAAATTTGTCAGCCTGCTGCTGGCAGCCGCTCTGGTGTTCTCGCTGGGCGTCCCCGCCTTTGCTGAGGGTGCCGAGGCACTGCCCGCGGAACCCGAGGCCGCTGTGGCCGAAGCAGAGCCGGAAATGGCCCCTGAGGATGAGACCAACGAAGTGGTCGTTACCCTGGGCGATACCGTGACGGCTACCACCACCGAACAGGCTCCCGCCGCCGACACCAAAACGACTGCCCCCGCGGCGGACAGCACGAAAGAAACTGCTGCCGACACGGAGAGCACGGAGCAGAAGCAGATCACTTACGTTGCCCTGGGCGACAGCATCGTGGCAGGCGTGGGCCTGGCCGATGTCCAGTACAGTGCCAACGGCACTTCCACTTACGGCGTGGACATGCGCCCCAATTTCAAGGGCTACTCCCCAGACTGCTATGTCGGTAAGGTAGCTTCCAAGCTGGGCCTGGACCGCGACCACGCCATTGATCTGGGCCTGCCTGCCCTGACGGCCCCCGACCTGGTGGACATGATCCGGGACGGCAAGATGCCCCAGATGAACATGGAGTCCGGCTGCTACTACGTCTACCCGGAGTTCCAGGATTACATCCGCAAGGCAGACGTCATCTCCATCCAGATCGGCTCCAATGACGCGTTCGTGCCCTGCGTGGCCGGCCTGTGGAACGCCACCAACCACAAGAGCGACGCTCTGGCTTCCACCATCCTCTCCGGCAACCTGCGCTCCTCCGGCTCTGCCGTTTCCACCATCCTCAAGGGCATCAAGGACATGGAGCTGACCAAAGAGGAAAAGAACGCCTCCTGGAAGCTCATCACCTCCGATATGGCCAAGATCTGCGACCGCATCTATCCGCAGACCACCTCCGCCCTCATCTCCATCGTGCAGGAGATCCGCAAGCTGAACCCGGACGTGCAGATCCTGCTGATGGGCTACACCGACCCGGTGCCGTTTATCCCCTGCTGGCACAACTACTTCCGCAAGCTCAACAAGTTTGAGAAGCAGCTGGCGGAGACTTACGACCTGACCTATGTGGCCATCCCCAGGGCAAAGACCGACCTGGATGTCCACCCCACCATTAAGGGCCACGAGTACATCGCCAACAAGATCGTCAACGCCATCGACGTGAAAGCTGAATAATTTCTGTACTGCCCATCCTGCAAAGAACGCCCGCTTCCAACTGGAAGCAGGCGTTCTTTTTTGCGTGTGATTCGTTTTTAAGCGGCCAGCGCTTTTTTCAGGTTGGCAAGGACGGTATCGCTGTCCTCACAGCAGACAAGGACCACCTCGCCGGAGGGAAGAGTCTCCACTTTCGCGTTCTTGGCGATCTGATACTCGTCCTCGAGATAATGCTCCATGGACTGCTGCTCGCTCTCCACATAGGCATTCAGGGCGTCTACCACGTCCTGCGTTCTGCCCTCGGCAGGCTTGACGATGGCAAGGCCATAGCTCTGCACCATCATTGTGGAAAGGGAGGCGGCAAAATCCTCCGCCATGCCATCCTCCAAGTTGAGCATGGGCATCATCATGTTGGCGATCTCATCATTGAGCTGGTCGGCCTCATAGTCCTTGCTGTAGCCGTACTGAGCGGTGTATTTCCCGTCCGCGCCTTTGGTGAAGATCATATAATACTCGTTGTCCTCGGCGTCGCGGGCATCGTGGAGGATCTGGGTGTAGTCTTTGGGGGTACTTGCAGCGGAGGAAGCGGGCTTGCCCGTGCTGCCGGATGTGCCGCAGCCCACCAGAGCCAGCAGGGCAACGCCTGCCAGCAGCGCCGCAAAGATGCGTTTCAGTTTCATAGTGGATATTCCTTTCGTTCGTGAGGCGTCGTTTGGAAGAGTGCAGCCATAGTATTCCACTTTTTTGTGCTGCTATCCAGAATACGAGCCACCGCGGGCGAAAATTGCGCCGCTGCCTGTAACACTTTTATGAACAGACGTTTTTCAGCTTCTTTACAGCATCAGGGCTTCCAGATCGCCGTGGTTGACGGGGGTGGAAAGGATGATCTGGGTGCTGGTGGTACCCAGCTTCTGGAACTGGAGGATCAGATGCTCCAGCTGGGGCATACTGCCGCAGCTGACCTTGATGAGGAATGTATAATCGCCCGTGACGTGGTAGCACTGCAGCACTTCCTTGCTGTTCTGGATCAGGTGCAGGAACGCCTCGTGCTTGGAGGGGGCCACCGAAAGGCTGATGAGGGCATCCACATACACGCGGTCTGCCGGGCGGTTGAGTGTGACGGTATAGCCGCCGATGATGCCATCGGTCTCCAGCTTGTGGATGCGGCTGGAAACGGCAGGGCTGGTCAGAGCTACCTGCTCCGCGATCTCCTTGACAGGCATCCGGGCGTTTTTGGCCAACAGGGCCAGAATTTTACGGTCCAAATCATCCATGGGACAATGTCTCCTTTGATATTCTGTTGAAATCCACAAAAATTTTCGAAAGTAAAGTTTTATTGTTGTAAAAACTTATAAACCTAGCAAAAGTTGGATTTCATTTCGCTTGTGTTAATTATATAAAGTTTTGCTTCAAAAGTAAAGTGTAAATTTAAGCATTTCAAGAAATTTCTATTTGACAAAAAAGAAAGAGCTGGTATAATACATATCGCAGGGTACGGATGCGGGGCTTCTGCGTCCACAGGCTGTGCAAAACGCCTGAAACAGCTTCCCTGCCTGAAATTGCGATTCACCACTTTATATACTTTCCCACCCCTCTATACACAAAAACCCGCTGCCAGGCGGGTTTTTGTGTTTGTATGGAGTCTTCCTCTCAACAAAAGCGGCCCCCGCCGTGTCTGGTCTGCCAGTGCACAGCGGGGGTCTTTTGCTTATGATGAAGTTTGGAGAATGGCTTTGTACATTATGCCTCGGCGCGGGTCTTCTTGAGCAGGCTGAGGATCACAGCGCCTGCCACGCTGCCCACGGCCAGCGCCACGCAGTAGAGCAGAGTATGATCGACCACGGGGAAGACGAAGATGCCGCCGTGAGGTGCCCGCAGGGCGCAGCCAAAGGTCATGGAGAGGGCACCGGACAGGGCCGCGCCAATGACACAGCTGGGCAGCACGCGGAGCGGGTCGGCCGCCGCGTAGGGGATGGCGCCCTCGGTGACAAAGCAGAGGCCCATGACATAGTTGACGATGCCGTTGCGGCGCTCATCCGGGGTCCACTTTTTAGGGCAGAACGTGGTGGAGAGGGCGATGGCGATGGGAGGCACCATGCCGCCCACCATGACAGCGGCCATGACCTCGTAGTTGCCGGAGGCCAGCGCCGCGGTGCCAAAGACGTAAGCTGCCTTGTTGAACGGGCCGCCCATATCAATGCTCATCATACCGGCCACGATGGCACCCAGCAGGACCTTGGAAGTGCCGCCCATGGCGTTGAGCCAATCGGTCATGGCGGTGTTGATCATGCCCATGATGGGGTTGATGCCGCACATGACAGCGCCCACCACGAGGATGCCGCCCAGCGGATAGATCAGCATGGGCCGGATGCCGTTGAGGCTGGCGGGGAGCTTTTCGGTGATCTGCTTGAGGAACTGGACCACATAGCCTGCCACGAAACCGGCCAGCAGAGCCGCCAGGAAGCCGCCGGAGATACCGGTGGTCTCGCCATTGGCAAGACCTGCAAAGTTGGTGCCGTTCATGGCCAGGACGCCGCCTGCAAAGCCGACCGCCAGACCCGGACGATCCGCAATGGACATGGCGATGAAACCGGCCAGGATGGGCAGCATGTAGCCAAAGGCCGCACTGCCCACCGTCTTGAAGAACGCTGCCACCGGGGTGTTCATCCCGAAGTTGGAGGGATCAATGCTGTAGTCGTCCAGCAGGAATGCCAGGGCGATCATGATGCCGCCGCCCACCACGAACGGCAGCATGTGGGAGACACCGTTCATCAGGTGCTTGTAGAGGCTGCGGCCCAAGCTCTCGCCTGCGGTGTCCTCCTCCGCGGCCGCCTGCGCGCCGCCCTTGGCGTGGAAGACCGGCACCTCACCGTGGGCCACTTTCTTGATGAGTTCCTCGGGTTTGTGGATGCCGTCATCCACCCGGGTAAACAGAACGGGCTTGCCGTCAAAGCGGGCCGTTTCCACGTTCTTGTCCGCTGCCACGATGATGCCGTCGCACGCTTCGATCTCTTTCCGGGTCAGGGCGTTCTTGGTGCCGTCGGAGCCGTTGGTCTCCACTTTCACGGGCAGACCCAGCTTGTCACCGGCCTTGACGAGGGCTTCGGCGGCCATGTAAGTATGGGCGATGCCGTTGGGGCAGGCGGTGACGGCCAGCACCCGGTAGCCGTTCTGGGGGATCTGCTGCTGGGTGAAGCTCTCATCCCCGAACTGAGCCTCTTCCTGTGCGTCGATGGCGTCCAGGAACTCCGCCGGGGTCTTGGCGGCGCGGAGCTTCTCCACGAAGTCCTCGTTCATCAGCATCTGCATCATGCGGGCCAGCATATCCACATGCAGGCCGCCGTCCTCCGGGGCGGCAATGGCAAACAGCAGGTCGGTGGTGCCGTCGTCCTCGGCATTGTACTGCACCGGGGCGCTCAGGCGGAGCGCTGCCAGGCTGGGGCGGGTGACGCAGGCCGTTTTGGCGTGGGGCACGGTGATGCCGTTGTCCACATAGGTGGAGCCCTCCGCCTCGCGGGCGTAGAGGGCCTTTTTGTAGGCCTCTTTGTCGGTAATGTTGCCGTGGGTGGCCTGCAGCTCCACCAGACGGTCGATGATGGCGGCCTGATCCGGCGCGGCCACGTCCAGCGCGATGGACTTTGCGGTAAACAATTCCGTGATACGCATGGGGTGTTCTCCTCTCCTCGTTAAATCGTCAGCAATAACTTCTCGATCTCTTCTTTCTTCGCCAGCCCCAGGCTGAACGCTGTGGCGCTGCCGCAGGCGGTGCCCAGGCGGAGGGCGGTGGTGTAATCACCGCTCTGCAGGGTACCTGCCACAAAGCCTGCCACCATGCTGTCACCCGCGCCGACGCTGTTGACCACTTTGCCTTTCGGGCAGCCGATGCGGTGGGTCTGGCCTGCTTCATCCAGCAGCAGAGCGCCATCCCCTGCCATGCTCACCAGCACGTTGCGGGCGCCTTTTTCCTGCAGGTTCCTGGCTGCTGCCACGATTTCATCCTCCGTGTTCAGAACACGGCCCACGATCTCGCCCAGCTCATGATTGTTGGGCTTGATGAGGAAGGGGTGGAAAGGCAGCACATTGACCAGCAGGTCCCGGGTAGCGTCCACCACGGCCCGCACGCCGCGGCCTTCCAGCCGGGCCAGCAGCCGCTCGTAGGTGGTCTGTGCCAGGCTGGCCGGGATGCTGCCCGCCAGAATCAGGATGTCTCCGTTCTGCAGGGCGTCCAGCTTGGCTTCCAGCGCCTGCATGGCGCTCTCCGGGATGTTGGGGCCCGCGCCGTTCAACTCGGTCTCCTGCCCTGCCTTGATCTTGACGTTGATGCGGGTCATCCCCTGGGCCAGGTGGATGAAATCGGTCTGGATGCCCTGGGCGGCCAAGCCGCGCTCCAGCCAGGCACCCGTCTCCCCGGCCACAAAGCCCAGGGCGACGCTTTTGCAGCCCAGCTCGGCCAGCACACCGGATACGTTGATGCCCTTGCCGCCCAGCACGCAGTCTTCGCCCCGGGCACGGTTTACCTCGCCCACTTCCAGCGGGGAGTCCAGCCGCACCACATAATCAATGGCCGGGTTGAATGTTACCGTGTAGATCATTCTTCCGTCTCCTTTACCAGCGTGTATTGTTTGTATTTGGGGTTGGGGCAGCGGTTCGTCAGGATCGCCCCGCCGTGCAGCTCGGTGATGACCGCCGGGTAGACGCGGGCGAACTTGGAGTCATCCACGAGGAACCAGGCTTCCCGCGCCCGCCGGACGGCCGCCGCCTTGACGGCCGCTTCTTCCGGGTCCGGCGTGGTGAAGCCTGCGTCCAGCGCCACACCGTTGGCTCCCATAAAGGCCTTGGTGAAGTTGTACTGCTGCAGGCTCTGCAGCGCTGCCGCCCCGATGATGGCCTCTGTCTGGGGCCGGAGCAGCCCGCCGGGCAGGAAGACCCGGCAGCCTTTCTGGGCCAGCAGACGGGCGTGGGCCACGCCGTTGGTCACATAAGCGGCATCCAGTGCCGGGCCGCTGATGGCCCGGGCCAGCGCCAGCGTGGTGGAGCCTGCGTCCAGATAGACGAAATCCTCTGCCGTGATGAGGGCCGCCGCTGCATTGGCGATGGCCCGCTTTTCGGCCACGGCCAGGCTCTCCTTGGCAGCCATGGTGGGCTCATCGGCCCGGAACTGGCTGTCCGGCAGGGTGGCCCCGCCGTGGACTTTATTGACTTTGCCCAGACGGTCCAGCTCGTTCAGATCCCTGCGGATGGTGGACTCGCTGGCATTCAGGGCCTCGCACAGCTCCTGCACGGTGGCGGTACGTTTTTCCGCCATCAGCGCCAGGATCTGGGCAAACCGTTCTTCTGCCAACATCGGGCATTCCTCCTGTTTGATTGGTTTTGAAGCTTTTCGCGTGTTTTTGGTGTCTGCAATTTTATTATAGCAATCTTTCCGTCAAAATCAATCACTTCCGGTCAGTTTTTTGCACAAATTATTTTCTCAAAATTCAGGCATCCTGCACAAATGCTGGGATACAACGAACAAAAAGCAGCCAACCGACCGGACATCCGCGCCCAGTCGTTGGCTGCTTTTGACGTTTTTCGATTGGTTTAACAGAATCAGCGCTTAGGCGTCGGAGCGGGCAAAGGCGTTCTTCATGCCGCTGCTCAGCTCAAACAGCACCTTATCCAGCGTATCGGCGGCACGGGCCTTGAGGGCCTTGGCAATGGCCTCGTTGGCCTCCACCCGGAGAGCGGCGCGCTGGCCGGCATCCGGCTCTGCAATGAGCTTTGCGTCGTACTGGTGGATGAGGGCCCGGCTGGCCGAAAGGATGCCCAGCTCATACCGCTCGGCGTGGATGAGGCTCTTGGAATAAGAGGCATCCGTCATGGCGGCGATCATCCGGCTGACCCAGTAGAAGCTGTCGGTGGACACCTCTTTGGTGGTGCAGGCGAGATACTCCGGCGTAGTGGTCACATTGGCGTAGAACGGCACCATGGTGTTGAACGCGTTGGAGGCATAAGCCACCCACTCAATGGCGCTCTGCTCCGCTGGGACGTCCGGACGGATCTGGATGAGAGCCATAAAGTCGTTGCGGTTGATGCCGATGGAGCGGTACATCCCCCGCTGGCTCTTGTCGCCGTAGCTGGCGTAGGGGTCATAGGGCGTGCCCTGGTAGTGGGAGGACAGCACATATTTGACATCCTCCGGGGTCAGCTTCTTCTCGGGCACCATGCACCAGGGCAGGTCATCGGAGCGCGGGGTGTAGTCGGCGTCCGGGCCGTCCCAGACCCAGGTGTTGGGATTGAGGGTGCGGAGCATGTACCAGGCACGGGGCGTATTGTAAACGTGGTCGGCGTCGTCGTGGCTGCCAAAAGCGTCCCGCGGGTTCAGGCTTCCGTCCAGCGACAGGTCGAGATGATTGGCCGCGAGGAACTCCCGCAGGTCCGCCGAGCACATGTAGTCTTTTTTGTCACCATAGGCATCGTCCAGGTCAAAACTGTCGATGCCCAGCTGGTTGGGCATGACCACGTAGGAATCATCCGGCACGCGGCGGGCCATCCAGTGGTGGCCGCCGATGGTCTCCAGCCACCAGATCTCGTGGACATCCTGGAACGCGATGCCGTTCATCTCATAGGTGCCGTAGGTCTCCAGCAGGCGGCCCAGCCGCTCCACGCCCTCCCGGGCCGAGTGGATATAGGGCAGCACCAGATAGACGATATCCTCCTCGCCGATGCCGCCGGGCACCTCCGGGGTATCGCCCACGGCAGGCTGGTACACCACCAGCGGGTCAGCCCCCAGCACGCGGGGGTTGGAGGTGATGGTCTCGGTAGCGGTCATGCCCACATTGGCGGCATTGACACCGGCCGCGGCCCAGATGCCCTTGCCCTCCACAGCGTTTGGCATGGCCGTCATCCGCATGGGATTGCCCGGCAGGGGGATCTCCACATGGGACAGCACGGATTTGTAAACAGCCGGGTGCTCCTCCGGCTGCACGACCACAAATTTTTTGGCCGTGAAATGCCCCGAACCAGAATCGTCGTTGCGGGCGATCATGGTGGAGCCGTCATAGGATGCGTTTTTACCAACAAGGATCGTTGTACAAGCCATAAGTTTTTCCCTCCGAAGTTTCAAATTTCGGTTTGCTGGGACTATTGTAGCCTCTTTTGCCCAAAAAGGCAAGAGCGACAAAAAGCCCGGCGGCGCTGCATACGCCGACGGGCTTTTCCGAAAGAAAAAGAATGGGGATTGATCACAAAAAGAAAAGAAGATCGCAACCTTACCAGTCCTTGACCGAGCCATCAAAGGCACGGCGGGCAGCGGTGCTGCCGCGCTCCTTGGCGGGGTAAAGCTCTTCGGCGTCGTCCGCCAGCTCCACGCCGATGCCGGGTGCTTCGGGGATGATCATGCAGCCGTTCTCGAAGCGGAGGGGCTCCTTGACCATCTTGTCCTCGGCCCCGTTGAGGCAGAAGCCCGGCAGCTCCTGGATGCCCAGGTTGGGGATGGAGGCGCAGATCTGCAGGCAGGCAGCGGTGGAGACGGGGCCCAGCGGGTTGTGCGGGATGACCAGCACATCGTGTGCCTCGGCCAGAGCGCAGATCTTTTTGCTGGTGGTAATACCGCCCACCGCGCAGACGTCCGGGCGGACATACTGGCAGGCGTGGCGGGCCATCAGCACTTCAAACTCCCGCAGATCGATGTAGCGCTCGCCCGTGGCGATGGGCACGCCCACCTTGCTGGCCACCTCGGCCATGGTGTCCACGTTGTCGGGCGGGACGGGGTCTTCCAGGATCATGGGGCGGTAGGGCTCCACGGCGCGGCCAAAGGCCACAGCCTCCGGCAGGGTCATGCCGCGGTGCACTTCCAGCACGAAGTCAAAGTCGGGACCGACGGCCTCGCGGGCCACCCGGACCTTTTCCACTTCCCGCTCGATGCGGCTGGAGTAGAACTCACCTTTGCCGTCCGGTGCGCTGGTGGGGCCGTTGCAGAAGATCTTTGCAGCGGTAAAGCCCATCTCCTGCAGCTGCTGGTACTGCGCGGCCAGCTCGTTTTTATCCTCGGTGATGTGCATGACAGAGGCATAGACCCGGACTTTCTCGCGGGTTTTTCCGCCCAGCAGCTCATACACGGGCACGCCCAGAGCCTTGCCCTTGATATCCCACAGGGCGATGTCGATGGCCGAGATGGCGCTCATGATGACCGAGCCGCGGAAGTAGACTGAACGCAGGAAATTCTGGTTGTAATCCTCGATACGGAACGGGTCTTTGCCAATGAGGTAGGTGGCAAATTTTTCAATGGCGGCAGCCGTGGCCTGCAGATAGCCCCAGTTGCCTGCTTCGCCCAGGCCCACGATGCCCGCGTCGGTATACACCTGCACGAACAGATAGTGCTTGGCAAAGCGGAGCTTGACGTCGGTAATTTTCATAGATTCAGCCTCCAGTTTTGCTGCGTTCAATTTTCATTATAAGTGCTGCCGGAAGAATTTGCAATGCAGTGCCAGGGCCCGCTCCCAACCGGGGGTCCGATTGGTGGTAAAGCCGTGCATAGCCTCCGGGATGCGCTGGGCTGTGACGCAGACGCCTGCCTTGACCAGCCGGAGAACAAAGGCCTCCACATCCTCCCGCAGGCTGTCCTCTCCGGCCGAGAGGATCAGGCTGTCCGGGAACGAGGCCAGTGCCTCGTCCGTAGCTTTTGCCGGGGAACAGAGCGGGTCCGCCGGGTCGGCCTTGCCCACATAGAAGTCTGTGTACAGCTTTTCCGTCTCCGCGCGTTTTGCCCAGAACGGGTCTTTCTGCAATTCCGGAGAAAGCCGCCGGATCGGATTCACTGTATTGTCTGTCGGGAAATATTCCATCAGCACGCAGCAGGGGTGCAGCCGATGGGTCTCGGCATTTTTCAGGCAGACCGCCGCTACCAGGTTGCCGCCTGCGCTGTGCCCGGCCAGAATGATCTTGTCCGGGTCAATGCCCAGCTCTTCTGCATGGTCAAAGGCATAAGCGGCGATGCCGTAGGCCTCTTCCACGGCTGCGGGGAACGGTTCTTCCGGAGCAATGCAGTAGTCCACATCCCAGACCAGAGCATTCAGCTGCTCCATCAGGGTGCAGCAATAGCGGCGGTCACGGTCAGTGCGGCCCTTGATAAAGCCGCCGCCGTGGAAATTGAGGACCAGTGCTTCCTTTTCCAGCAGATGGTCCGGCCACTCCTCGTAGACATGGACGGTACGCCCGCCCTCTACGGGGATGTGCAGCTCGGTCTCCGTGCCGGACAGGGCGGCCAGCTCTTCCGGGCTGACCGGGCCAAAGCGGTCCCGGCCGCGGATGGTCTGCGCCATCGCGATTTTTTCTTCCAGCGTCATACAGCCTGCTCCTTTCTTAGCATCAGAATGCCGGCAGCACTGTCATGGTGTAGAAGATATAAACGAAGGGTAGAATCAGCGTGATGAGCGCGCCGCACTTGAACAGGCTCTTGAGGTCGTAGCCGCCGTCTGCCATGCACATGGGCACTGCAGGGGTAGCCATCGGGGTCAGGAAGGCGGTCAGAGAACCGGCGTTGACCAGCAGGACGAGGCCGGTGGGGTTAGCACCCAGAGCGGAGCAGGTCAGCAGGCAGATGGGAATAAAGACAGCGGAGACAGAGCGGTTGAGCATAAACTGAGTGAGCAGGAAGGGGATGATGAAGAACAGGGCACCGAGGACATAGTTGTTGTGAGTGCCGCCGACGGCCGTTGCCAGAGCGTTGCCAATGAGGTCGCCTGCGCCGGTGTTGGTCAGGGCAGTGCCCAGAGCCAGCGCACCGACAAAGAGCATCAGCATATCCCAGGGGATGTCGCGGAGAGCAGATTTCTGATCAACCACGCCGAACAGTACCATCAACAGGCTGCCCACCAGAGCAACGGACCAGGTAGTGAGGTGGAGCTGAGAAGAGAATATGAGGCAGAGGATGGTCGCAAAGAAGATAATGATGCCGATCTTATCCACCACCGGGCTCAGCTTCTGCTGGCCCTTGGCAGCACTCTTCTGCTCCAGTGCCTCAATGGGGACCACGGGCTCCTTGGGGGTGAACTTGGGGCCGATGAAGACCGCCCACAGCGGGACGATGATCAGGACAGGCCAAGCACCGATGGTGAAATCAATGGCACGCATGGACATGCCCGTAAAGCCGTAAGTCTCCATAAAGCCCGTGAACTGACCCGCCTGCTGGATGGCAGTGGCCAGGGGCAGAATGCCGCAGCAGGCCACGCAGACCACCATGACCGGGAACATATACTGGGTGCGGCTGTGTCCGGTGTTATCGCACAGGGCAGCCAGCAGTGGACTGACGATGGCATAAACGACCATGGGGCTGGCAATGAAGTTGGTGAGCAGGACAGCCAGCAGGATGTAGCCGAAATAGGCCATTCGGAAGCTGCCACGGGTCACTTTCATGATGGCATCGCACATGCCATCCACCAGAGAGGTGCGGCGGAAGCCTGCGGCCACCACAAACATGGTAGCCATCAGCAGGGTGTTGACATTGGAGAAGCCGGCCAGTGCACCGCTTGCATCAATGCATCCGGTAAAGTAAAGTGCTGCCAGAGAGATCATGGCAGTGAGCCACATGGGGATCTTGTTCAGCATATAGCTGACCAGCGTTGCCGCAAAGATCACCATACAGATGATCATTTGAGTGTTCATAAATGTTTCCCTTTCCGTTTGATTTTTCTCGCATGTTCAAACTCGAAAAGTCCGCAGCTGCCCGGGCATGGGGCTTTGTTGTGCTTATCTTAACAAATAATTCATCGTTTGTCGCGGCCAAATATTCGCCTTTTTCTCCGCCCGGACAGATTTCCCCCGGCCTAGCTTTGACAAAGATTCCACAATCCATTTTGCAAAAAATCCAAACATTTTCCCTGTGCGTTTTTGCCAGACCATTTTTTATATTCTTGTGCATTGTGCCAAATCCGCCCTGCAAAATTTGATGCAGCATTTCAAATCAGTGGTTGACACGTCGGATTTTATCGGTTATCCTTGAAGTGGCCTTTTGGGTTGAAAATCTTATCTAAACCTTTTCCACAGGGAAAATATTTGGATTTTGGGAGGAACTCGGATGAAATTTGCAAATTATCAGCTGGACTGGCCCCGGGAGAATCTCATAGTCCGGTGCTTTGTCCACGACGTGATGAACTACCGCTACCACTGGCATGAAGATGACTATGAGCTGAGCATCCTGCTCCACGGCACCCAGGAATACTGCCGCGGCAACAAAAATTTTCTCCTCCGGGAAAACGATATCATCCTCACGGCCCCGGGCATCGGCCACGCCTCCATGGGCCAGCAGGCCGATACCATCGCCTTTGTGCTCCACTTTTCGGCTTCCGCTTTTAAGCCGTTCCTCAAAAAAGGCGGCATCTATAATTTTCCCTCCTGTCTCTCCGACGAGACGACCCGGGAGAGTGCCGATTACCGCCAGGTCCGGTTCTACGCCAGCCAGATCTTCCGGTTTGCCCAGGAGGGCGGAGCCTATGCCCAGCTGGCCGTCCGTGCCAACCTGGACCTCCTCATCATTACCCTCTGTACCCGGTTCTCCCCCACCCTGCTCAACACCCTGCCGGAGGATAAACCCCGCCGGGATGCCGTCCGCCGTCTGCTGGCGTATGTCTCAGACCATTATGCCGAAAAGCTGACCCTGGAAGACCTGGCGGACTACGCCCAGTACAACCGCACCTACCTTTCCACCCTCTTCAAGCAGATGGTGGGCATCAACTTCCACGAGTACCTGACCCGCGTGCGGTTCCAGCACGCCCTGGCCGACCTGGCCATGACTTCGGACAGTCTCACTGACATCGCCCTCCGCAATGGCTTTGCCGACCTGAAAACGTTCAACGCCCGGTTCCGCGCCACCCTCCAGCGCACGCCTGCCGAGTACCGCGCACAACTTCGCCCAGGGCGGGTAATGGACGGGATGCAGCGCAAATTTCTCCCCTCGGACGACCCTCTGCTCCAGCGCAAGCTGAATGAATATCTGCAGATCGGGCTGGCCTGATACAGAATACAGAAAACGCCCCGTACAGAAGCAGCTGCTCTGTATGGGACGTTTTGTCTTGGAATGGTTTTTTTCACCCCTGCGGGTGGAAATATTCGTAGATGGTCTGTGCGGTCTGCTTTCCCACGCCGGGGGTATTTTCCAGCTGGTCAATCGCGGCCTCCCGCACGGCGCTTACGCTCTTGAACCGGGCCATCAGGGCCTTGGCCGTTTTCGGGCCGACGCCCGGCACCTCGGTCAGGGTGGAGGCGTAGCTTTTTTGGTGCATCTGCTGCTTGCGGTAGGCGTTGGCAAAGCGGTGCGTCTCATCCTGAATGGCCGTGATGAACGTGAACGTGCCCCGGTTCATGTTGATGGCGATTTCCCGGCCCTCGCTGTCCACGATGGCACGGGTGCGGTGGTGGTCGTCCTTGACCATGCCGTAGAGGGGGACGTCGGCCAGGGCCGTGCCTGCCAGCGCCTCCCTGGCGGCGCTCACCTGGCCCCGGCCGCCGTCCATCAGGAGCAGGTCCGGCTTCTGGCCGAAATAGTTATTGCTGGGCTCCCCGGCCTTGGCCAGAGCGGCGTATTTTTCGTACTCTGCCGCCCGCCGGGAGACGGTCTCCGCCAGCGAGGCGTAGTCGTCGGTGCCCAGCACGGTTTTCATCTTGAACTTACGGTAACCCGCCTTATAGGGCTTGCCGTCCTTGAACGTGACCATACCGCAGACACTGGTGCCATCGCCCCAGTTGGAAATATCGTAGCTCTCAATGGCGCGGGGCGGCTTTGCAAGGCCCAGCACCTGGGCCAGCTCGTCCAGCAGCTTTTCTTCCCGGGCATAGCGGCCGCTCTCCCGGGCCAGACGCTCCACTGCATTGGTGTGGGCCATCTCGACAAGACGGGCCTTATCGCCCCGCTGGGGGACGTAGAGCTGCACCTCGCTCCCCCGTTTCTCGTTCAGAGCCTGCTGCAGGGCGTCGGCGTCCGGCGGCAGCTCGTCCACCGCGATGACCTTGGGGATCTGCTCGTCGTCCAGATAGTACCGGGGCAGAAACTCCTCCCGCACTGCGGCAATATCTGCCGTATCATGGAACAGGAACTCCCGCTTATCCGTCAGCCGTCCCTCCCGGAAGCGGAGCACCGCCGCGCAGACGCTGCCGGGGGTGCCCGCCAGTGCCACCACGTCCATCTCCACATCCGGGTCCACGACCACTTTCTGGCCCGCCGTCACTTTGGTAATGGCGTTGATCTGGTCGCGGATCAGGGCCGCTGTCTCAAATTCCAGCCGGTCGGAGGCTTCCATCATCCGCTCGTTGAGGGTTTTCAGGATGTCTTTTTTGCCGTACCGGATCAGGTGAACCGCGCTCCGGACCGCCTGATTGTAATTTTCACAGCTGATCTTGCCGCTGCACACGGCCATGCATTTGCCGATATGGGCGTTCAGGCAGGGGCGGCCCCTGCCGATCTCCTGCGGGAAGCGCTTGTTGCACCGGGGCAGCAGAAAGGCGTCCATGGCCGTTTCGGCCATCTGCCGGGCCGCAAAGCTGGAAGTATAGGGGCCCAGATACTCCGCGCCGTCGTCCTCTTTCTGGAGCACGAACGAGAGCCGGGGCCACTCCTCTTTGGTGATCTTGATATAGCTGTAACCCTTATCGTCCTTGAGGAGGATGTTGTATTTGGGGGTGTGGGCCTTGATCTGGCTGGCTTCCAGCACCAGTGCCTCAAACTCACTCTGGCAGACGATAACGTCGAACGCATCGGCGTGGGCGATCATCTGGCTGACTTTGTTGTCGTGGGGCACACCCTCCCGGAAATACTGGCTGACCCGGATGCGGAGCCGCTTGGCCTTGCCGATATAGATGATGGTATCGGTTTTATCCCGGATAATATAAACACCGGGTAAAAGCGGCAGCATACAGGCCTTTTTGTAAAGTTCCGCCTTGGTCATTCAGCATCGCTCTCCCGGTTTTTGCGGGCCTGGCGGATGTGATCCAGAGAGCGGAAAATGCCAAACCAGGCGGGCACAGTGTACCACCAGCCGGGTTTCTTATCTTCATCGGCTGCAAACCAGAGGGCAAACTGGACAATGAGCAGCGTGACGAACATGCCCAGCGCAAAATACCACGGACGACCGGAATCACAGAACGCCACAAATTTCCGCATGGTTTCTTCACTCGGTTTTTTCATGGGGAATGTCCTCCTTTTTCAGATCTTTCATTTCCGGGTTCCCTCCCGATAGCAAAAAAGCGGCAGGAAAAGCTCCCGCCGCTTCAAAAATCAAAGGCTCGAATTACTCTGCAAAGCCAGACTCTACCAGCTTGATGAGGCCATCCACCGCGGCCTGCTCGTCAGCGCCATCGGCAATGATGCGGATGGTAGTACCGCCAACGATGCCCAGAGACAGAACGCCCAGCAGGCTCTTAGCGTTCACGCGGCGCTCCTCTTTCTCGACCCAGATGGAAGACTTGAACTCGTTTGCTTTCTGGATGAAGAAAGTAGCGGGACGTGCATGCAGACCAACCTGATTTTCAACGGTAACTTCTTTGACGTACATAGTAAAACGCTCCTATCTATTATCGTTCTCGGGGATGCAATTTTCTTTCGTGCCTGTTGCGTTGTACTCATTTTAGCGCAAGACGAAACCGTTGTACAGCCCCCCGGCGCATTTTTGGCGGTTTTCCCAATGAAATCCGGGGCGTTTTTCACCTTTTATACAAAGACAACAAAATTATTCCCCCAACGTTGGCGGGGTAATACAAAAGTTTTCAACAATTTTAGCACTTGGGACCTTTTTCTGCTCCCTGTGACAAAGTTTTCAGCCCTCGTACCGCATGGTGACCATGGCACACTTGTGCACAACGCCGGGCAGGGCAGCCGGGTCAAATTCCTCTTCCACTTCCCCGGTCAGCCGCCAGCCCATGCGGGTATACAGCGCTTTGGCGCGGGCATTGGTGTCCAGCACACTAAGCACCGGGTGCGGGTGTTCCTCCAGCTTTTTACGGGCAAAATCCAGCATCTTGACGCCAAGGCCTCTGCCGCGGGAAGCTTCCGTCACATATAAATGCTCGATCCTGCCCTCTTTATGACTGACGCTGACCATTCCGTCCGGCACATCCTTGGTGCAGTGGAGATAATGGGCATAGCCGTCTTTCTTTTCCTGCTGCAGCCGGGCGAGAAATTCTTCTTCCGTGAGGCGGGCACAAAACTCCGGCGTCCAGTTCTGGGCGCAGACGGCGCGGCGGCCCTCCAGCATCAGGCGGGCGGCGGCAGCCATCTGCTCCTCGGTTTTCACAAGGCGCATGTTCTCGCCCCGCTTCCATTTGGGCAGCTCGGTGATGGGGTGGGTGGCACACCACTCTTCATAGAGCTCCGGGCGGCGCAGGCGGGTGCGGGCGCGGCTCTGCTCCCCGCGCCAGGCGTCGATCTTCTGATGGTCACCGCCCAGCAGCACCTGGGGCACGGCGCGGCCCTCCCAGACTTCCGGGCGGGTATACTGCGGGTACTCCAGCAGGCCGTCCCAGTAGCTTTCCTCTTCATAGCCTTTCTGCTCCGCCAGCACGCCGGGTTTGAGGCGGAGGACGCTGTCAGCCACCACCAGGCTGGCAAGCTCGCCGCCGGTGAGGATATAATCGCCGATAGAGAGTTCCTCATCCGCAAAGGCGTCGATGACACGCTCATCAATGCCCTCGTAATGGCCGCAGACCAGGGTGAGGTTATCATACTGGGCCAGCCGCCGGGCATGCTCCTCGGTGTATCGCTGACCGCCTGCCGTCAAGAACACGATATGCGGGGCGGGGCGTCCCTGTTCCGTCACCTCTTTCTGGACGGCCCGCAGGCAGTCCGCGATAGGCTGGGCGTACAGCACCATGCCGCAGCCGCCGCCGTAGGGGTAGTCGTCGGTCTGCTTCTGCTTGTTGAGGGTGTAATCCCGGATCTGGTGGCAGTGGGTCTCAATATAGCCCCGCTTGGCGGCACGGCCGATGATGCTGGCATCCAGCACCTGCTGGCACATCTCCGGGAAGAGGGTCACGATATCCACACGCATCCCCATGGTTCACTCCGCCTCCTCTTCACTGCGCTCACTGTCAAAGTCATCGTCCAGCAGGCCCGGGATGGGGGTGACAAGGATGTACCCCTCCGGCGGATTGCGCTCTTTCAGGAACGCGTCCACCCCGGGGAACATATATTCCTTGCCGCTGGGGCTCTTAACGGTGTAAATATCCTGGGCGCCGGGGTGGTCCACGCTGGTGACGACGCCATACACCTTGCCGGTATCGGCGTCCCGCACCTCGCACCCGATGAGATCGGCCACATACCAGCGGCCCGCCGGGAGGGTGGCGTCATTCCGATCAAAGTAGAACACCTGGCCCCGCAGAGCCCGGGCAGCGTCCATATCGTCCACGCCCTCCAGCTGGAGCAGAGCCATCTGACCCTGAGCGCGGATGGACTTGATCTGGTAGCACTTGCCGCCGTTGAGGGAGGGGTAGAGCCTGCCCACCTTTTTGAGGAACGCGACGCCATCGCACCAGAGTTCCAGTTTCATTTCGCCGCGCACCCCATGGGTCGTAACAACTTTTCCGGCTTCGAGATATTGCTGCATAGTTTACTCCTATTTATTCGTATCCTTGCCCTCTCCGTCATTGCTCCGCAATGCCACCTCTCCCAAAGTGAGAGGCCTTGGCAGTCCACGCAAAGTTCATCTTTTTGCCAAGGGCTCCCCCTTTGGGGGAGCTGGATGCCGTCAGGCAGCCTGAGAGGGCTAGCCATCTAAAACAAAAAGGCCCCTTGCCTTGCGGCAAAGGGCCCGTAGGGTGCTCAGTCGATCTCAACAAGGACCTTTTCATCGACCC